>Ga0247765_1000032_pt1 | contig 94795 bp, 89 predicted proteins | sample UWRJL106311C6_FD_179949 | JGI IMG/M metagenome (GOLD analysis project Ga0247765, IMG submission 179949) | Plant litter microbial communities from Arlington Agricultural Research Station in Wisconsin, United States - UWRJ-L106-311C-6 | ecosystem: Environmental > Terrestrial > Plant litter >... | reverse complement strand
AAATCCCCCCCCCCCCCCCTTCTCATCCTCCCCTCCTGCTCCTTCACCCCCCTCCCCCTCCCCACAATGGGAAAGCTCGCAAGGCCGTGGCCCAAGGGGGGCGTGTATGGGGTCCCCTGTTCCCCTGTGGTGAGAAGATGGCCAAGGACTCGCTACAAAACAGACTTGGACCCACCCCAGTTCACTCACAGTCGAGACCCTCACTTCACAGTGATATAGCTTGCGTCCACCGCCTCGCGCGGTAAGTCTGTCCCATCATTCTCTCATGCTTCTCCATCCAAGCCTCTAGACATCAAGGTCAAACACCAGTCCTGCTGCCTTGACTCTCGCCTGGACCTTCACCTTCATCTTCGCCATCAAGAGGACAAGCGCAGTGTAGCCTCTTGTTGGGCCCATCGCCACGGACACGATAATTCCGGTGATGAAGGATGATTGCTGACGGCCCGCAAGTTCAGCATTTATTACCCATCGCCCTACCACAGGTGGATCTATTCACACTCGGCCAAGTCTACAGCGGCATCGCCACTCCTCCGCATACACCTCCCGGGCGCTCAGATACACACGTCGACATGGTGAGCGCCCATTATCTTTCACCAGGTCCACACCACACCGACCGTCTTCAGGTTGATGGTCTCCTCGATTCAACTTCCTGCTCAAGTGGACACTCGACCGGTACCTATACAACACCAGAGCTTGACCCATACAGCGCCGTACGTCCACGAGAGAGACCTCTTCCATCCCATATCATGGCTCAGGGCAGTAATGACTCACCATTCAGGCAGGTATCGGGCGTTTCCTCTTTCAACTATCCAGCTACCACCGACTCGAGCCTCTTGACACCAGTTTCGAGTGCGGGTAGCCCTCCTCTGCAGCAGAGACCAGCCGCAAAAACGATGCAAGGCTATCATCAAACACAAGGCGCCATCCCCACGCCCCCTAACACGTCGAAACTATACTACAGCTCCTACGACATGAATGCCAGCAGCCAGGGCTCATCACCCATGACGGTGCACCCGCAGGTCACCGAGGCGCCGACATTCGACATGGGCTCCTACATCGCGCATTCTCCGCCAGGCCACCACCCGTCATCGCCCAAGGCCGAAGTCCCACCACCAATCGACCCTTACCTCGGCCATTTCACTGTTTCTGGCGCGAGCGAATCCGAGGTGACACACCACCCTTTCCCCGGATATCCTCAATTCTCCAACGTGGATCAGGACATGTTCAATAGACACCAACATAGCCCTCACATACCCGTGACGACAGCGCCTTTGCACCAGCACCGGATGCACTCCCCAGCACCTATTATGGCGTCTTCACATCAGACCCACTACAGACAAGACTCGGCGCGGATTGAAGACCTCCGAGACCCGTTGATAATTGGAAGTTACCAGTCCCAACTCCCTGGAAAGAGATCAGCGAATCCAGCGAATCGCGCGAAGCGGCTTCCATCCAAGAAACCGCCGCGCCCTTCAAAGAGCACCTCTCACGCCGGATCAATGGACAGCCAAGCCTACGGAGACGACGAGGACAGGGAAGAACTGACACTGAGGGATGACGCTCCAGAGGACGACAAATACCTGTTCCAACTCCGTAAAGAGTTCATTTCCGAGAAAGGAAAAGGCATGTGGGAGGAGATGAAGGCAAAGTATTCAGAGAAGCATCAAGGCAGCTGGGAAAAAGCCGCACTTCAGATGAAGGTTTCGCGGGCCGTTGCCAAGTTCGGCGTTTGGCCTAAGCGAGAGGTAAGCTAAAAATCCCATCCAGGGTTGTTCCGGTGCGACATGATCAAGGTGCTGACTACATGATCACAGATCGAGAGGCTGAGGGAGGCCCACCAGTATTACGAGGAGAAGCGCTATCAGCTGATCCTTGCCCGCATGAAAGAGAATGGCGGCTGTCAGGTGTGGGATTGGAAACCACAGCACATTGAAGCCATGCTGGTCAAGTTGGGCATCGAGGAGCCTACGGTCGACGAAAAGACGGGAATACGACTACGAAGAAAGAATAAGCAGGCTCGCCGCCGCGCTTCACAAGCCAGCCACCACACATCCATAATGGGAGACTGGTCCAACGGACTCGGACTCCATCCTTCGTTTCAAAGCCACCCCCACCACGTCGCCTCCGTCAACGGTCATGGGCGGTACGAAATGATGGCCGAAGAACCCAACATTCCGCCGACGTTCTCATCCGAACAGGAGAATGAGCTGATTGATCAAATTTTCAACAAGCCTGTCAAGACGGAAGGCAGCCTGAGCCCCGAAGTGATGGAGATGGGCTACGAGGGCGGTAGCAGCGGTCGGGGATCGCATGACCTAGGCCATCACCAGAGCGAACGGGTGGCTCGGCAGGCGTGCGAACAGCTGATGCAACAACAGACGCGGGTACATGAACACGCCTACGCGACCTAAGGGGTTCACTTCCTTACCCACCTACCTAATCTGGCATATACATCGACATCATTCTATTCTATTCTGTTCATGGGCTTAGAGACACGAAGACGGCGAGGGAGGCGCAAAACAAATAGGTGGCAACGCAGGAGTCTGAGTTTTATTCATCTGTTGCTTTGTTCATGACCGGAACTGGGCGTTCTAGGCGCACTTTTGGCAGATACCTCTAGGTAGCGGGCATGTCTGCTGAATTCTGCTTGTCATTCTCTTCTCGCTTCTCTTGCTCTTGCGGTTTAACGGCAATACTCAGGCAAGGTACGATACAGTGCTAAGTAGGTAGATAGCAAAATGATGTAGCGCGCAAGGTACATTACCTCCCACCCGAGTTGCTGACACGGCAGCATGAAATGTTTGCTGTTTGCTTTGCCTTTCCTGTCTACGGCTTGCTTGCAAACTCGCCTCATTCGGCCCTCTCTGCTTGTTCTGCCTAACGAAGTGCCTCGATCTAGCCAATTATTCCTCGAGCCTACAGCCTGGCGGGCGGCCCTGTAGTGACACACCCACGAGATTTTTCCTGGATAATCTCGCACGCCTAGCTATTCCGAGCCAATCAACTTACATGTTCTTGGTTCGCGAAATGCTGGAAGCTAGTCGAGGCTGCGCATGCAATCTCTGCAAAAGTAGGACTGGCCAACGGATTGGTTGACCGACTAACTGACCGACCGAATGGCCGACTGGGGAAATGTCGCACACAGTGTTAATCACGGGATTTGTGTGTTCTAGTGGTGCATTTGGTGTATGTGGCACCTAAGATACCTTACCTCCTTACCTATAACGGGACGCATTGCGAGTGTGGGCATTCGGACCCTCCAGTCACACAAGAAGGGAAAACACGGAACACGGGGTCTGTAGTTTGTTATTCCTTTGAGCCATTCCTGTCCTTCCAGTAGTACCTTTGTGTGTTTCGCCCACCCTCCGCTGTTTTTATCCATCAATCAATCCATTTCGGAGGGATCTCCTTGGTAGGGGATGCATCCCCCGTCCACGAGGAACCAGAACGGTGGGTTTAATGTCGGGACTTGGGACCAACAGCCAATTAACCAACCGGAGCGACTTAAACAAGTCAGCACGTACGCAGTGAGATTCTTGATCCAGCCCTATGGAAGGGGTTTTGGGTATCTTGTCTCTGATGAGATGATGGGTGTGTCTGATGATCCCACGCAGCTTAACTTCCGATTTTTCAAGCACTAGCAGTACATGTTGCTACGTTGCGTATCTAGCCTCAGACGACTGGATTGAGTTTGATGTTGCGCTCACCTCACCTCAGCGCGGGGTTGATAGACACCCAGTGCACGCTTACAACACATCAGACAATCGAGATTTGTTTAAGGTTATCACCTCATACGGTGTCCAGGTCCGAATACGATTGACTTGCACTACACACCGTTCCAGCGGGGTTGAGCGATGACGTCGGCTTCAGCTTCTGCAGGTACGAGTGCGTTGTAGCACAAGGCTATGCTTTGCCACTCGGGTTCATTTACTGTCGAGTCAGCATCGAGTCAATGTCGAGTTGACGACGAGTCAACCTCCTTGAAGGCGTTTTCTGCAAACCTCCCACGGTTGTCGTCCCCAGCCACTCATCGTGCCACTGCCGTACTTGAGGTCAAAGTACTACGCGTCACCTTGACAAGAGTCATTGGTTTTGAGACGACCTGCATGGCGATCCTTTGTTCATGGTGCACCCCGCGTGTATCAACCATGACCATCCGGGGATGAAACGAGGCACGTAGAGATATAATTAGACAAATCAGTGTTTCTTCAGCCAAGAAGCAAGGAGTGGGCTTCAGAGTCGGGAGAAGCCGCACAGCAATTTCGTGTGCCTGCATCGCCATGTTGCGAGTGGCACGACAGTGAATCCTTTCCCACCCGGTGCGACAGTCTAGAGCCGGGGGCATGACCAGAGGTGCTTCTCAAACTGCACCTGCAGAATCCGCCAGCGAGGGTTGCAAATACGCTGCAGAGTACCTGCTACACACTATTACCCACGTGTTTCCCATGGACGGTATGTCGTCTCGGGCGTTCCAGAACCCAATCCCCCTGGAGACAATAGACACTGGCACGCCCCAGCGTTTTCTTTGGAGGGAATCGCACAGGGACGGCGTTCACATTTCCAACCTTCCCTGTCGACAGGCGACTGGTCAATCCCAGCGGAAGGTGCGGATCGCGGATAGGGGCCGTACTCCGCCTTCTCTGTGCTGTGACAGACCGGCACGGCTGGCTCGGTCAACATTATTGACAGTGGTGGGTATAGTGCGCGCTTCCGAGCGATGATTTATCGCTGCGTATCCCCGGCGCAGTTCGGGGATTAGCGCGGGTTGCCGGTGATAGAAGTTTGTTTGGTAACGCCGCATTGCAGAAATCTCGGGCTTTTTGACCTTCCCCTTTCTAGCAAGTTCAAGGAGGTGACGGGGATTGCCGAATAAGTAGTCTGCCTTGACATCTCGCGAGTCGTTCTGCTGGAGACACGTTCCGTCTCGCCTAAAGTTCAGAGCAGATTTGATGCGAAAGGTTCGTAGTGGGTGGCAAAGGATGATGAGTGACCTAGACTTCCCCGAGCTTTGGTGGTTTCACACATGGAATGCCTCCTGCACAGAAACTTGTTGCGTGGGGCGTCGGTCTGCGCGCCCAAATTGACCATGGCAAACTGCGGAACCAGTTACTGTGAAGTTTGAGTCCCGGCCGCGTCGTGGCACAGTTGCAGGTCAACAATGGGTGTGCGCCGGCGACACCGTATTTCTGGTCTGGCCAGCAAACCTGTCTACGCAGTAGGTTGGGGGCTAGTGTGGGTTTGCGATTCTGGCTCGGTGCTGCAAACCCAAACGGCGATGGAAATGACCGGTCGCCGACGTCGCAGAAGGAAGTTTAGTTGATGATCCTGTTCATGCCACGGAGCTGCCTCTCCCTGAACCGACGTGGTATTATGTCACGCTTGTCCGCTTGTCCGCTTGCCCACTGGGCGTGATCCAAGACAGGGAGATCTTGGATGGTGCACGCGCACTGTGTGGGTTTGGCACCCGTTTACGCCGTTCAAGCCGTTCTGCTGCTGGGGAAGGGTCCGAGCGTGGAGCAGACCCGCCAGTCAACGGGTGCTTGCAGCTGGCAACGATCAGGGAACAGGGAAGAGGACAACATCACAATTCATCGTCTTTGAAGCTGTGATTCCACAACGCTCCAGCACGGCCTCTCTGTTGGGCCAACACACACCCCTCTCCGCACACACACATGTCGCCACCCATTCAACGCTCCAGGTGATGCCTCTGCCGGCATGGACCTTTGTTCATTGGCTGGCGATGGGTCGAGACGCAATCGCAATCGCAATGGCAGTGCCGACACTGACCGTTGCGACCCATGCCACCCCCGCAAACCCCGCGAAGCCCCGGAGATGACAAGTCGTCGACCGTGCCATGCCATGACGTGGCTTCTCATGCTCGGTCTCGTCCTCCTTGTGAACCCCGGCTGGTTCGGCGTCGCTGCCATGCGACACGGCCGCCTGGCGGACCTCCGGAGCGAGACGGTTGATCTCTTTTACCATGGCTTCGACAACTACATGCGGGTGGCCTTTCCCGAGGATGAGGTGTGTGTCACACTGCTTCTGTCCATGCGGGATACTCACGCCCCTCCTTTGCCCTGAAAACAGCTAACTCTCACTCCAGCTTCGTCCAGTCTCGTGTACCCCGTTGACCCGTGATGCCAAGAACCCCCGAAACGTCGAGTTGAACGACGTGCTCGGTAATTACTCCCTCACTCTGATAGACAGCTTATCTACCCTTGCCATTCTTGCGTCGGCCCCTCATGACGAGCGTGGCACCGGGCCCAAGGCGCTGAAGGACTTTCAGGATAGCGTCGCAGCGCTGGTTCAGCAGTATGGCGATGGCCGTGAAGGGCCGTCGGGTATGGGACTGCGCGGGAGGGGATTCGACGTCGATAGCAAGGTGCAAGTGTTTGAGACCGTAATTCGCGGTGTCGGCGGACTCTTGAGTGCTCACCTGTTTGCCATTGGTGTACTGCCCATCACCGGCTACAATCCCCTCCGTGCTAATGATGACCCGTTGAATCCTCAGCCCATCAGTTGGCCCAATGGTCTCACCTATGATGGGCAGCTCCTGCGCCTGGCGCTAGATCTGGGCCAAAGACTACTCCCCGCATTCTACACCAAAACGGGGATGCCTTACCCACGGGTGAATTTGCGGCATGGTATTCCTTTCTACACTAACTCCCCGTTACACGGATCCCGGCCGCCGCCGGCTGCTGCTGCCGAAGGTCCCACCGAGATTACGGAAACATGCAGCGCGGGCGCCGGGTCTCTAGTCCTTGAATTCACGGTTCTCAGCCGTCTGACTGGGGATCCACGGTTCGAGCAGCTCGCAAAACGTGCCTTCTGGGCCGTATGGTACCGGAAAAGCCAAATTGGGCTTATTGGCGCCGGTGTGGACGCCGAACAAGGACATTGGATAGGAGCCTTCTCTGTGATCGGTGCTGGTGCTGACAGCTTCTTCGAATACGCCTTGAAAACACACATATTGCTCTCTGGCCATGGTCTTCCGAACCGGACGATTCCCGCTCACCAAGGGGATTGGATGGACCCAAACGATATATTTGTACCCTTGAGTGATGCCGAGAACTCAGCCGACACGTTCTTGGAGGCCTGGCACCACGCACATGCCGCCATCAAGCGCCATCTTTACACAGACAAGGATCATCCACACTACGAGAACGTCAACCTGTGGACCGGCTCGCTAGCCTCTAACTGGGTCGATAGTTTGGGTGCCTATTATTCAGGACTTCTTGTCTTGGCCGGCGAAGTTGATGAGGCTGTCGAAACCAATCTTCTCTACACGGCGATTTGGACAAGGTACGCTGCCCTTCCGGAACGTTGGTCGATTCGGGATAAGAACGTTGAAGGAGGTCTGGGCTGGTGGCCATTGCGGCCCGAGTTTATTGAGTCGACTTATCATCTATACCGAGCTACCAAAGACCCTTGGTATCTCTATGTCGGCGAAATGGTGCTCCAGGATATTACTCTGCGTTGCTGGACACCTTGCGGATGGGCTGGTCTCCAGAATGTCGTTGACGGAGAGAAGAGCGACCGTATGGAAAGCTTCTTCCTCGGCGAGACGGCCAAATACATGTATCTCTTGTTTGACGACGAACATCCTCTCAATAATCTGGATGCGGCGTACGTTTTTACCACCGAAGGCCACCCACTCATCATTCCTAGGACCACAACTGCGGTCAAATCTTCCCGTCAGTCGCCACGAAGCAAGGCGTCGGCTACAACATACTCTGAAAACCCATTCACCAACACCTGCCCGCCGATGCCCTCGATTGTTCCCCTCACTGGCTCCGTCACGGCGGCCAGGGACGACATTTACCACGCAGCCCGAATGCTGGACTTGCATCTACTTCCCGAATCCAGCTTGACCAGGTCTAAACAAGACAGTAATCAGCTGGCTCTGAAATCCAACCCTATCCTATTTCCTTGGACCTTACCGCGAGAGCTGTTACCGGCTGATGGGGTGTGCGCCAAAGTGAACTCACCAACAGAGGTCCAGTTGGAGTTCGCGTCGAATGCCCAGCAAATGGTTGGCGGTACCGCCTTCAGTTGGATGACGGGCTCTCAGAACATGGAGCGTCTCAGCGCAGACCGGATTCGCGTCTCTAGCTTGTCTGGTCTTAAGATTACCTTGAGGCTAGAGGACGGTGAGGACCGGGAGTGGCGTGTCACCAAGGTCAACGGGGCCCTGCTTGGCCGGGATGAATTTATTGTCTTTGATCGCGCAATTCTGGGCGAGCTTTCAGATCCCAGGTTCAACCTGGTGCGGGATCCGGTTTTTACCAAGCTGCAACATCTCCACCGCGTCGAACTCCTTCCCGAAGAGGTGGATGATGACAATGAGTCGAACAGCACCCCTCATACTCACCACCCCGGCCAAGGCTCTCGAACCGCCGAACCCGCCAGTCAGCCTACCATATCCCGAGTTGCCGAGTTTGGAACTCGCGTGAAGACTCTCCTCAACCGCATCGTCTCATCACTGGATTTCCAGGCACATCTCGCCCCAGTCCCATACAATTTAGTCATTAACCAGACAGCTGTGGCACCAACAGGGGTAGGTGCTGCTCCTCTCCCTGTCGCTGTCGTGCCGGCTGGCTCACGCACACCCGAGTTCGGGCCCGTTGATGCCACCATCTTCCCTTGGACAACCATTTACGCCGCCGGCTTCGCTTGTGATGGGTCCCTCCCTGAGAACGCTCCGCGGGACCACCAAGTTATCGTCATCCGCCGCGGTGGTTGCAGCTTCAGCGCCAAGCTGGCAAACATTCCCGCGCACTTCCCCTCGTCCCGCTCGCTGCAGCTGGTGGTAGTCGTCTCCGACGAAGAGGAAGACGGGGCGGAGTATTACGCCTATGCCATGTCTCTCGCTGGATCCGGTCTCGTCCGCCCGTTGCTGGATGAAGTTCAGCACACGCCTGGCGGGATGGCGCGGAGAAACCCCATCCCCATGGTCATGGTCGGTGGAGGCGAGGTTTCCTATCACCAGTTGACTGCAGCGGATCGTGTAGGTCTTGCCAGGCGGTATTATATCGAAAGCCAAGGGTCAAGAGTGAGGAATATCATTGTAGACGAAGGTGATGCAGGGGTAAACTCGTAATCTCACTAAACAGAATAAAATAACATAGTATCAGCTTTGTATGGAACACCGAGGCGAATGAGTGTACCACATGACATGGCAGGATAAGAGTTCCCGGCCTGATACTGTCTGGGTGGATGAGGGCGGGGATGGGAAATGGAAGCGGATCACATCTGTGTACTATATAACATAAACTGGCAGTATGTCCGTATATCGCATCATATCTCGTATACGGCACAAATCCGATATTATATGGATGTCTTACGGAACATGACCTGGTACTTTGTGACCGGGTCGGGCGTCAGCTTCCATGAAACGGAATTATTTGGCTATTTAGAAATGAACAAGGCACAGCGGGATTTCATATGCCGTCGGTTGCTACGCCCGAGCTCGAACCGGGGACCATGTCGCGGGAGTCGTTCCGACGTCTGCAAGGGAGTAAACAAATTCACAATTCTTCCCCGCTGCCGTTGTAGAAGTGGTATTTTCATAAGAGATCACCCCGTACGACGTAGTAGTTATTGTTGTGGTTATGAGACTAGTCTATCTGCAAATTATACCCTTGAGCGATTCGTATACCTATTACTCACGTGACCCAACCCCAGAACTTTTCCTGAACCGAAACGCCCAGTTAAATTCACACACACACACACACAGAGAGAGAGAGAGAGAGGGAGAGAGACAGAGACCAAAAAGTCACCCAACGGGGGGTGATTACTAGTCTATGAAGCCATTTCCCATTGCCAACACCCGGCGAAGCAAAAGAAAAGGCGCACGAGACCAAGAACAGCGGATGAGCAGACCAAAACAAGAAGGTTCTGGTCATCACACAGCACGGGAGTTCGGATATTGATTAGGTGGCCCCGAGAACGTAATATGGAATTTTGTCCTCCACCTACTCAGCGGTCTCCAGCAGGGTAGTGGTAGGCACACCGTCAAGCCTCTCGCGGCCCTTAAGGAAAGCAATCTCGAGGATGAAGAGGTAGCCGATGAGGTCACCGCCCAACTGTTTGATCAGAGACCCGGCGGCAGCGGCAGATCCACCTGGGCGCCAAACCTGTTAGTATCTACGCCCCTCTATATTTCAAGCAGTTTTGCTGGGTGCGTGAATGCGATTCTTATGATGAAAGCGTTCGGCGAAATGAGTCGATCTGCGAAGACATGTGCAATGAGGGGCAGTGGTTGATTGGCGGGCATTCCGTACCCCTGCACCGGGCTAGATCGCGCAATGCGGCAACGGTGGTGACCAGGGGGGAGGCGGTGACCGGGGTTCCCCGCCAAGGTAAGTGAAAGGGAAGCAAAAAAAGGAATCCGCTCACCAGTCGCGATGATATCGTCAACGACAAGAACCTTCTGATCCGGCTTGATGGCGCCTTCTTGCATCTGGAAGAAGTCGGTGCCGTACTCTTTCTCGTACGCAGCCGTCACGCAAGGGCCGGGCATCTTGCCCTTCTTGCGGACGGGGACGAAGCTAGCGTTGAGTCGCAGGGCCAACGACGGGCCGAAAAGAAATCCCCGCGCATCCAACCCCACTATCACATCAGGCTTCACGGCCGATTCGAGCACCTGGAGTTCCAGGGCGCGCAGAAGGGCCAGGTGCGTCGTCACATCTTGGAAGAGCGGAAGGATGTCGATGAAGTTGATCCCTGGGATCGGGAAGTCGGGAAACGACCGAAGGGCGCCAAGCAATTTTATCTTTGTACTGGCGAGTTCGGCGGCGGCGGCGGGGGTGGCGGCGGGCTGTCCTCCCGAGGCATCTTGGGTTGCGGGTGAAGCCGTGGCGGCGGTAGTAGCTTTAGGTTGACTGCTGGACAGGGCGGCGGCTTCGACCGAGGTCAGAGGGGTTTGGGAGGAGTCGGCAGTTGGGCTCATGGTGAGGAAGAGAAGAAGAGAAAAAGCGAAAGAAGAGAGGGAGGGGGGTAGCCAGAAGAAAACCTCGTATCTAAAGAGGCGATAGAGCGTGTACCGGCCGTGGGAAATGGAAAAAAAATCTATGGCGCGCCGAGCGGGAGGGTGTGCGACGCGAAAGGATTGGAGCGTAAGCGGTGCAAGATTTCTTTGAACGAGCGAATTGAAGACGCGGTCTGCAAAAGCCCCAGGCTGCCGGAGAGCGAAATAAGAAAACGGACCCGTTGCCGGGATGGATAGAGTCAGAGGGGAAACACGCCAGTGGAGTCGGTGAGAGGGAGATGAGGGCCGAACAGGCGGTTTGCTCGCCTCGAGATGTGAATGACACCGTCCCACATTGCGCGGCCTAGCATGGGCTTCCTTTCCGGGACGACTTCCGGTTGCTTATCACCGCACATTTAGTGCAGCTCCGTAATCTTCCATTTTCTCCACGATCTGTCTCTCCTGCCCGAAAGATAGCACACACCGTTAACTTATTTGCTGGAGGGGGTGGGCACTGCCTGGCGTTGAGAGCGCGCAGAGGAGCTGGAAAGTGGACGCTGGATGGTGGGGTCAACCTACCCCGCCAAGCCAAGAAACGCGCAGTGCTTGCGGCAGCTGCAGCCACCGCAGCAGAAGCAGCATTTTCCATCAATCTTCCTTCCAAGAAGCAGAAAACATCAACCACTGCGTAAAGTGCCCGCCCATCTGTGACTAAAACCCGGCGCGGAATGGGCTTTACTGGATAGTGCATATGCACATGTAGTAGCATGCAATGCATCTGCATGGGCACCCAGGCAAACCCCTCTCTGTCGGCCTGCAGCATCTTTACAGCGAGGCGGTCGGCGCGCATCGCGTCACAGACTCACGCAGCCTGGCCCTGGCCCCAGAGCCAACCAAGGAGATGCGACTGTGAGCGGATGTCACAGAGTTACTCATGGTCGCGTCGGCCGGCGCCATCAGAGGAAAAAACGCAAAAACCCGCGCCAATGAGCCATGGCAGGTCTGTCACCAACGCACGAGACGCCAGGCGCTGCTCCTTGATTATAGCACAGCGATATTGACGAGCAAATTGGCAACCAAATACCGCATCGTCTGGGTGGCTTGGCGCCAAATCAGCTGCGGGCCAGTCAGCCTCTCGATCAAGAGTCCGATTCGCGCCTGAATGACGGCAGCACACCGCAGCGAGACATGCTGATAAGAAATGCATCGCGAGCCCCCCACGGCGCAACCCGCAATCCGCAGCCCGCCATCTGCTGACGGGTCAGACGTAATGGAATGCTTCATCGAGCAGATTGTTCAGTCGAGATGTGTTCGGGGCTTCAGCCGTTGAGGGTAAACACTCTCGCCTGGCCGTGTATAAAATCACCTCATTGCCCCGGCTCAGTCTGCAGGCCAGTTCAACCAGGCGAGAGACACCCAGGTGCTTTGCGGTGAACGGGAGAGACATTGGTGCGGGGAGCTGGCAATAACCAACTACTAGTCAACGCGCTAGACACCAGCCTGACCGCCACCCGTTCCAGCTGGTACTGAGGAAGACGCACCGCCTGCTGTCCGACAGCTGAAACCCATCGCTGCTGGCCGGCAATCATGCTCGACGTTGTTGCATATGCCTACCATGTTATACGACAGCAAAGAGCATCATCCGATCTCCCAAATGCTTCCGCGGCTGTTCTAGAAAGCAAAAGTCCAACATCGGGAATCGTCGGGGCTTTCCGGGTGCTCGAGATTCCCGCCATGACGGCGCCGTAGGGCTGGATGGCCGTCCGATGGCACACTGGGGGCTGCGGGCTTGGAAGGATTTCGTCCTGGAAGGCACATGTCTTCAGGAGTTGATTCATTGGTCCGATGTCCAGAACGGCCGCTCTAGCAGTGTGCATGCTTCTCCCGTTTCTTCTCCAAACGGTGCTTCCGTCCGATATCTGCACCTGGTCCTTTTCGGACTTGACACATTCTCCACCGGGCCTCTCTCGTGGACCGCATTGGCCGAGCAGAGTAACAAACAGCGGCACGGATAATGAGACGTGTCGGTGATTCAACACGGCCGCGATAGCGGTTGCGATGCTGATTGACCGCCTGTCCCGCCGATGTTTCGTCCGTTGAATTCATTCTTGCTCCGGATGTCTTGCTCAGCTTCCGGGTCATGATATTTCCTCGGATGCGCTGGCTCCATGCTCGTACCATTTAAGCCCGATCTGCAACGTTCTGCTTCGGGCGTTGTTCTCCAAGCCAAATCCTCCAGATTGTCCGCATCAGCTCATCCGCAGCTCACTCAGCTCAGCTTTGTGTCCTGGGCGTGGGGCAGCCTCCCTTCCCCTTCCACGTTGTCGTTGTCTGATTTGTCGGTGCTGGCTGATGTGTACTGGCCAGTGATTATCTTGTTTTTGGGAGCCAAGGCTCCGTCATCGGCGGGATATTCCCTGCACAGTCCTGCGCAGCTGTGCCCCGGTTCTCCATGCTCCGTAGTACCTATCATCGCATTCAAGAGTTACGAGAAAGATTTTGGGGTGAGAGTGTTGAAGTTGAGTTCTGACACCAGCCACAACCCCGCTGCCTGCCGTCTCTTCTTCTGACCGACCATTCTGTGGCTGGGAAGCATTGGGACGTTCCTGGCAGGATTCTGTCTAGGTACTAATACCAACCGGCCTTGAATTGGGAACAACAGCAGAGGTACCCCCTTTGATGCTGTATTTTGCCGATCCAGTCTGCTGGGTCGGGCGTCGAATAGCCGGATCTCTTTGATTCGCCCAACCACTCATCCATAGCTCGCCCCCGAAACCTCAATCAGGACCTATTCTCGAACGTTGTCACTGTCTGTCAAGCTACCACGAAATACATTGATTAATTTCATAGGGGGTCATGGGATATATCTGGCTTTGCCCACCACACCCTATCCATGCATGTTCTCCACGCTCTATCCTCCCGAAATTCAGATGATGCGTTTCCCCATGGTTGCCTTGCGGGGCTGGCTCAACCGCAACGGTCAATATCAAATAAGGCGACTCGCGCCAATAGCCGTTCACAACCATGGGGCCAATCTCGCCCGGAATAAGGCCGCGCGTTAACCTGGCAGCTTGGACAGTGCGAGAAAGCTGGGCCAGCCAGCGCTGTAGGAAATAACTGGCTGTGATCGTCCGTGTCTTTCCTCCTCTAGTTATATGCTCTGCGGCTTGGGCTTGAGAATGCCCTCAGTGGTGGTCTCTCTGGAGCTGGAAAGCTCTAGCTCTCCTTGTGATCAGGCATGGTGGTAGTATAAAGTATATGTAAGGCAAAACCATCTAGAACATCTGCGGAACAATACTATATAAGACTGGAAGAGAAGGATTATGAAATGGTCGTGTAATCCCTCGGCACTTGTATTTCATCGGCGAGTAATCTAAAATGCCAATTTACCATAAGGCTAGGCTAGGCAGGCCAGGCTATTCGACTCTTTCTCGGGTATGGATAACTGTAAAGGTACGCATTACCGAGTCCGAAGTGGAGCGTGCTTGTTCACTTGTACAGAATACACCAAGAATAGTAACCATACTGCGTTTACACACTTTTGACAAAAGTCCATGCAGCTTTCAACTGCTTGTTCAGCTCTACAGTCTGTCATGACACTGTGAGGTAGAAGGATTGTTCGATCCGGCTCACTTCGTGCAGGGCAGCGCAACAACACACAGTGCGGAGTAGCTTCTCTCATACTCTAACCACTATACATTCGATCACTAGCTACGAAGTAATTCTCTAACCTTATGTAAACTCTTTCTCGGGAAGGGGGTATCAAGCAAAATTCTAAACAATGGAGAGACACAGCGACGCAAGGGAAATATCTCACGTCTTACCTCAATCTAGTAGGCTGGTTGTCTAGCCAAACCAGCCCGCTCGATTCATCCAGCCCATTTCACCTAGTACTATGGTTCCTAAACCCAATCCGCCCCCAACCCTAATACACCATACACTTTACTCTAGACTATACTGGCTGTATGCCGTCTTCCGTCGTACCAAGTATGTACACGCCCCTCTGCGTCTATGCCGCTCACTAGCTCGTTCACGGGCCACTCCTGGGCAGAGCTCGGTAGCGTGTGGGATATGTTACGAACGCCACCCTTATATAGAATCAGGACGTCACCCAGCCAGCCAGGCCTGAGATTGGATGGTATAGAAGCAAGTTGTTTGGGTAGAACATGCGATGCAACGCGAACTTTCATGTGATACGACGTAACCTACGCACACAGGATGACCTAGCGAGGCGGGGTGAAACCTAAGCATTCTTGCTTCCGTTGGGCGTGGTGTTGTGTAGGTCGGAACAAATTACCTCGGAAGGGTTCGTGGTAGTAGCATCAAGTTACCGGCCTACCTAGGTAGCTAGGTGGCCAGGCTAAGAGATTCGCCAGCAAATATCAGGTCCTTCCCATTCCATGTATTTGTCGATCAGCGCAGGCTATTGAGGGGGTGGTTTTAGTTATGGCCATCTCGGCAAGTCGTTGGGCGTGCGGAAGTCCGTTGGCGGGATGTCAGACCTCTCTAGCTGGCGGTCTAAGGTACGTGATCGGGCCGTTGTCCGTGTCCTGGCGTTGGAAATAGAAACATAATATAGCTCCCGTGTGAGTTCCAGGGAAATTCTCCTTCTGTCTGGTTCCCTCGCCATTCTCTGGAAGGGCGCCGACCAGCAAGCACGGCAAAAGCTGTTTCCGATGCGCAACAATTTCCAGGCCGAGAGCCACCCCCCTCCACCCCCACGCTCTCACAAGGTAGCTTTCGGCCCGGCGACAGCGCGACAAAGGCCCTTGCCGATATTTCTTACTGGCCGCCCCACTCAAGGCTGAGTCGAGCTCTGCAACTCCTCCCTATCAGCGGAACTGCAACCGGATGATAGAAAAGAACATATTCTGCAGGACATGTAACATGACCGCAACACTGGTCGGCAGCAGCTCAGGCCAAACGGCAAAGTCCAGCTTCCCCTCTGTGACGACACTGACGCCGTAGATCCAACGAATCAAACCCGCGACGATAAAGCTCGCCGCAAGCTCGCACCCCCACGTGATGCTTGAGGCCCAGAAAGTGAGACGAAATGCAGAGCCGTCCTTTGCACCGGGACCTTCATCGTTAAAGGCGAAATAGGGGTAGACATCTTTGTTGGCACCGAAGTGCAACACAACGACGCTCCCGAGGAAGGCGAGCATGGAGGTGTTTTCTGCAAGGAAACGAATGAATACATTTCGGACGCACAGTTTCTGGTAAGTGCCGTAGCTCTGGCTATTGACGCCGATGATGCCGAGGAACCAGTGAAATGTCGCCGACATAAGAAGCGGGGTGACGATAATGAGTCCGGTAGAAGAAAGAACCTGAAGCCAGATGAATTGCTCTGGGCTGCGGAGACGGGCGTATAGGGCGCGAACGTAGGTTTGGTAAGTCAGCATGAAGTAACTAAGGGAGTCAGTTTTGCCAGAGCCCAAAAGGGGATTGGGTACGTACAGCTTGAATATCCAGCTCAGGGGGTAACTCCCAACTCTCTCACCTTCATTACCACCCAGGATCCATCCTGTCAAGCCATCCAGCAAATGCACGGTCGATATCCAACCATATACGTAGACAATCGTCTCCAAGTTGTTGTGGGGGAGCGTGCGAAGATAGATCTCTGCGTAGGCCTCCCCTATCACATACGCAAGCAGGCCGATGGACAGAGCCATGCAGAACCAAATAAAGCGAACGAAACTGGCAGGCAACCACCGCCGCCGTAATCGCGGCGGGATTGCCTGGCGCCGGCGCCCAGCTTCGTCAAACCCAACTAACGAACCACTGAGACTCGGGGTAAAAGCCGCTATGTTGAGAGCCGCATGCTGTCTCATGTCACGGCGTGACAGGGTGTTCTCGGGCTCACCCGCCCACCAGGACGACGTAAATATCCGCTGCGTCTCTGACAGCGAATGGCGAAGCCCAAGGTGTCGCTCATTAGTCATGAGGATAAAAAAAGCAATGGCTACAGGCACCGCCATAATAACAAAGGTCCACGAGACCCAAGCTGTGTTGTGGATCGTGAGGAAGTTGGTCTCAGGTATGAGATAGATCGGAATCGGCGCTGTAAGCGAGAGGATGGCGATAAGTGCCACAGTGATAGGAAACCCCAGCGACTGGGGCCACCAGTTCAAGCTGTAAATGTTGAATACCTTGGTGATCCATATCAAGGCCGTCAGGTTGTAGAGACTGTAATAGACAAACAGGAAGAACCAAAAGTTCACCAACACGCGAGCCGCTCCGTGGCCGGGAACCCTGCTACCGGGTCCCGGCTCGCCCTGCGGGGGGTTGCCTTCGCCGTCGCCTTCCTCGTCCGGGAGAGGATACTGAGGAAACGGTAAAGCGCACCACCCTACAGCCTAACCCACACCAAGTAAGCACCGCCCTTGAACAGAGTAGGGGACGCAAACTTACCAAGGCTGCCGGTAACACCACCAACACACCCCACCTACTCCACCACAGATCAACTGTCCTCCTCACCGCGCCCGCCTTGGGGTTCACCCACGTATCATTAAGTCTCTTCTCCCACCTCCTCAGCCACCGCACCACCCTCGGTGGCCGATTCCTCCCCGGAGGGAAAACTTCACTCCCGCTATTATCCCCGTCGTCCTCATCGTCCCCATCGTCCCCCTCATTTGCCGCCGCCTCCAGCTCCGCCGCAATCAGCGCCCCATACCCCACATGTACGCTGCCCCGCCACCCCGCCGACAAAAGCCCCAACCGGCTCGCCGACCGCGGCCGATCCTGCTCCAAGGGTCGTGGTACGGCTCGGAACCGACCTAAGAGAGGCGACGTCTCGGTGCCGTAGCGGATGTTCTGCGCGGTTTCGGAACCCTGTTGGAAGGAAAAGAATGAGGGCATGGCGGGGAGGCCCAGCGGATTTCCGGTCTGTCGGTGCCGGCGTTGTTGTTGTTGTTGTTGTGATGAAGAGGGCGTGCCGGGGCGACGCTGCGGTGGAGCGTGTGGCTTGCTTTGTGTGCTGCCCATTAAAAATTATATACTCTGGGGTTATTGTTCCCCTCTTTTGATTATCCGATCTTCTTCCTCCCTTTTCCTTCCTCGTCCCTTTCCTTCGCCTCCCAAGAACTCGAATTTCCGTCCCGACTCGTGGTTATCGGATTTGGCGAGGCATTCCAACGGATACTTTTGGTCTTGTGTGACGCGACCCCTGCTTTTCGGGTTTTGAGGGGAGAAAGATCCGGGTTCGGATCTCGGAACAGTTTAGCTGGTTATGTTACGTGTCGCGTGAGGCGGCCTCATGCTAGGTGTGGGAGATGTCCGGTGTTTGGTGTTTCCTGAGCTTGCGATGGCGTTCTGACCTTGTCAGGATTTCGGCCGCACGGGATCAGGGATCTTCGCAGGGGGTGCTTGCTCCTGGCTCGTGCGTGACATGCAGCGGCGGCGGCAGGCAAATTCTCCCGTCCCTGGAAATCCCTCGAAACCTTAACTTAGCAACGAACGTCATGTTACTTTAACTTACTATTAGACATTGACTTGAAATCCGAGATCTCAGGAATTTCGAGAAATCACCGCCGTTGGGCCTAGTATTTTAATGATCTATTCTAGTGGATAACGTTCTTTTGTTTACCACTCTTCCTCTTTCCCAGTGCTCGCAATTAATTCAATAATGCCAACCCGATTTTCTCTGCTTCCCAGCCCGCCGCAGCATCTCATAATGCTCCTTTGCCGGTTCAAATCATCGTGATAGCCATGTTGGTATTCCCAATTGTCGAACAACCAACACGCCCAAAAAAGAAGAAAAAAACCCTCCCAGAAAAAGAAAAAAACTCCGCCCGCGAAATCAACCTCAACTCAAAAACCGCAATCACTTTGGATTTTCCAACTTGCAACCCCCAGCGGCACCCCAGTTCCTAACCATGACAAACAGACGTCAGCATCAGGGCAATTTTGACGGAACAGACGGGGTTTGTTGAGCCTCTAGGTACTTGCCAGCAAGTGACGTGGCCGCATGGACATGTTGTGACGGTTTTAAGAAGGTTGTAGCGCTTGCATTGACAGCACTTCCAATAATTAACAGCTTCGCCGGGTGTCGCCTTGGGCTCACCAGACCCCGAGTCGGCCATGCTTGAATCAGCCGGGTTGGGACTATCGTCTGCATCAAGGATGGTTTGGGCACGGCGAATCGTGGGATTGGTGATGTGCTTGGAAATTTCGTTGTACATCTCGTTAAACATCTCGATGTCGATTGACTCGTTCCTCGGTGATGATGGATTCCTCGAAAAGTCCAATAGGTGAGACGGCGACACGACCGGTGATTCAAATTCGCCTATGGAGTGCGCGGAGGATGTGTGTGACTTTGGAGCCCGACAACAGGGTTGACCTCGATCTGGAAGTATCTAGTTGTGAATATGTGCGCAGGTGTGTGGGTGTGAAATCAAGAATGTCCCTCCAATGCCCAGACCGCGAGTAGATACTTATACTATCAAGAGGCCTCGATCACTGCGGCTCCTATCGGCGGCAAAGTTGCCCGTTTACAGATCGTGACAGATCACTACCCGTTTCTGGGTTGTGTCAGATCACAAAGTCCTATCTGCCCTTCTCACATCTAACAGTACAACATAAGACCGGTCCAGGTTTCCGCCCGCCCGCTGCTGCCATCTCATTGGGTGTCCGCGGGGGCAAGGCTGATTGATATGATAATCCACGCACGTGGCTCCATAAGCCCATCCCCTGCGCTGGCGTACATGCCTGAAACCGACTCAAGCAAGGCCCGAGCATCAGATTTCATCCAAGACTTGCCATACCGGGTCAGGACCTCTTGGGGTCGTCGATTCTGATCGTTATTACTTTTGATGGCGGTCACCCATCCAGATCGGCGCCAAGTTCGTCTTCCTCGGCCTCGTAATCTTCTGAATCTGAGTCGGACCCGGTTGAGGCTTCGGATGCTTCGATCGCCTCGGCGACTTCTTCTTGTTCGGCACTCTCTATGCTTCTGGGTGGGAGTTCGACCAGAGCCTTGGAATCGTCGGCTTCATCATCGGAAGCGGCCTTGACGTCATCTGCAAACACCACAGACTTTGGAGCTGGCGATCTAGTTGGTGGCTCAATCACGTCTCCGTTCCATGGTTTGCATTCTTTGACTAGCTCTCCGCACCGGAGGCATCCCCAGTCCTCCCCTTCTTCTCGCTCTATTCTTGTGGCGAGACAAACGAAGCAGTAAACGCACCCGCAAGGGGTGGTTTCATATGGATTCGTGATGTCCGTCTGGGCCGAGCCGATGGCTCCGGCCGTTTTGGCGCCCGCTGCCAGGATGTCGTTTTCTGACGTTGCCGAGTTCTGGTCCTGATAACAGATGGCGCAAGTGCGCTCCGGCAAGAATGCATATTCTCCCGTCTTCTCTCCTCCCTCGATGGAACCACTTGTATTCATGATCTGCTTAGTCTTCCTCCACCACCGCGTCAGCCATCGCCTCCACCGGTTAATGCCCACCAGCGGCAACGCAAAGAGCAGGAACTCTGTGAAGGCGTGCCAGACCAACTGCCGGTTCAGATATTCAAAAGACACTTCTCGGCTGACCTGGCCAGTTGGAGGAGCCAGGCGCATTCGCAGCACCCTATCCAGGAGTGTCCGATACCTCCCATGCAACAAAAAAACGACAAACGATGCAAAGGCAGCGCCAGCGTGAATCGTGGATGCGGCAGAGGTCCACCGCGATAGTTTCTCAACCCTCGGGTTGGGATCGTCGAAGCCACTGTCGTGGTTGAGCAGCCAGTTTTCCCACTTAGTCCACATATAGTTGCCGCCAACCGTCACTAAACCGTAGAGAGATTTTTGCAGCTTGCTCGGGGGGACCAGGATAGAACCATCGTGCCTCGCATCTGTGTACTTGAGGTTCTGTAGTGCGGCACCATATGTCGCGTCGTTGTCCCAGATGGTCAGCTTAAATAGGGCCGCTCGCAGCGCCAGCAATATTTCCGCTTGCCAGTCATCCTTGATGGAAGTGCCTCCCTGGCCTGCGACACCGCCGATATATCGAAGAGCGTTGTCCGCCTGCGAGCGAAGCAAGCTAACAAGTTCCTCATCGAGGAGTTCGGCATCGACTTGGCCGACGCGGAAGGCTGGACGGGTGCCCTCACGGCTGGATATTGTATCCCAGAGAGAGAGAGTCGAGGAGCCTAATTTTCGCAGGAGAGGGGATTGTGAAGCTTGGATGCGCACGCGGAGTTGCGACTCGGAACGCTGGGCTGCCAAACGAGCAGCGTTTTCGGCTTCTCGCGCCTGCCGTCGGGCTGCCAGCCGTTGTTGGGCTTGCGCAAAAGAGTTATTGTCGCTCATCGCACAGCTGGCTGAGGTAAGAGGGCGACGTGATCATTCCGTAGTGAGTTTTCGGGCTTGTGTGTTTCGGACGCATCGTTGTCCGGGACGGGCCTCTTCATCTGGTCGCGCTTGTGAGGTCATGTCATTTCGAGAGCCGAGGTTGAAGCTCGGCACCAGCAGGGGTCGGGGAGCCAGCGCTCGGGCCAGCAAGCGATCAGCACAAACCATTCCAACAGGTGGGAGGCTCAACTTTTCACGACAGCTGTTGATTTCACGTCCTTCCAGATGGAGGTGGCCAACCCTCCAATTATTTCCGTGACCGACAAGCTGCAATTTAGTGACCACGCCCTCCCAGTTGATTCACTTTGTCCGGCACATTCCCTGATGCAATGCAAAGTTCCCTGCTGAAACGGGTCTGGGGGGCTGCCCGAATCCCGTCATGACGACGTCGCGTGTGTTGAAGGTTTGGGCCCCGGTATACCGGATCGCCCAACGTTAAGCTACGGGTTGTTCAAGAAGTCCGGATGGCAGATTCGCTATCCCAAAAGCGATAAATATGGGAGCAACTCCCTATTTGAACTCAAGGATGCGTACAGTAGCAGTCAGTTAACTATTTGGCCCTTATTCAACTCACGCGAAAGCTCATGGCGTCCGACTCGGCCCTCCTAAACATGTCATCGTGGAAGCCGCCCTCTAACATCAACCGGTCTGTCTGCATTCTCGGAGCAGGAGTTCTTGGCCGCCGCATCGGCGCTTGCTGGGCGTCGGCTGGGTATAGGGTGCACATTCGTGATCCGGACCCTGCCCAGAGAGCCGGCGCCCTCGAGTACATCAAACATGAGCTCTGGAGATACAAACCCACCATCGATCCCGAAACCAATATCGTCCATTTCTTTGATGACTTGAAACTGGCTGTCGCCGACTCTTGGCTCGTTATCGAATGTGTCCCTGAGAAGCTCGATCTCAAGATTGAGGTCTTTGCAGAGCTCGAGAAGGCGGCGTGTCCTGATGCGATCCTGGCGTCGAATTCATCCTCGTACAAGTCTCGAGAGATGACAGCAAAGGTTGGACGAGGAACGGCCCAACGAATGCTGAACATGCATTATATCATTCCGCCGAAAATCCGTCTCGTCGAACTTATGACGAGCGGCTTGACCCACCAGGAAGTTTTTCCCTTCCTCGAGCACCATCTCCGCATCTCTGGCATGCTCCCGCTCAAAGTGCGCAACGAGTCCACTGGTTTCATTGTGAACCGCGTCTGGGCGGCCATCAAACGTGAGTGCTTGATGGTCCTCTCTGAACGTGTCGCGACGCCGGAGGAACTTGACGCCGCCTGGACCGAGATGTTTATTAGAGAGGGAAACCCCCCCTGCGCTATGATGGACTCGGTGGGTCTCGATACTGTGTCTTTGATAGAGCAACATTACATCCAAGAACGGGGACTGCCGGATACTGGCGTCATTGGATTCCTGCAGAAGTACATTGATGAAGGGAAGCTTGGCGCAAAGAGCAGCAAGGGAGGCCTCTATCCACCTGGGCACACAACCAAAACTGCTGATCAGGTGCAAATGGCCTACGACAACTTACAAGCCCCTGCACTCTACATTCTCGATCTCGGATTAGCCAACGAACCCAACGAAGTTTACACCAAGGGCCGAATCCTAGTGGGGAGTGCAGATGGAAAATCGCCACTTCGCACTGTCGTGGATCATCAGTCCATGCCCGATGGTATTGCCCTGAGCTCGGCCGCTGGCAGGATTTTCTGGACCAATATGGGAGTGCCCAACATCAATGATGGCTCGATCAGATCGTGTGACCTTGACGGCAGCGGTATCAAAGAAATCGTGCCTTCTGGCGTAGTCCACACCCCCAAACAGTTGGCAGTCGACACGTCATCCGGCAAGTTGTATTTCTCGGACAGGGAAGGCATGCGTGTCTTTCGGTGCAATATTGACGGGTCGGAGCTCGAGGTCCTGGTCCAAAATGCAGACTGGAAGAAGGGCTTCCAGGAGAAGAAGACCGAGTGGTGTGTCGGCATCGCGGTGGCGCCCCGTGAGGGGAAGTTCTACTGGACACAGAAGGGGCCATCGAAAGGCAATCAGGGTAAGATACTCCGGGCGTCGCTAGAGATGCCCCAAGGTGCCGATGCTTCCAACCGGCCCGATATTGAAACCCTGTTCGACCATCTGCCCGAGCCAATCGACCTCGAAATCGACGAGGATGGCCGTGCCATGTACTGGACGGATCGTGGTGAGCTTCCCGAGGGCAACAGTCTGAATCGCGTTTCACTGGATGAGGCTGGCGAATACGGAAACCACCAAATCCTGGCGCGCAACCTCCACGAAGCCATCGGGCTGGCATTGGACAAGAGAAATCGGCACATTTACGTGACTGGACTGTGAGAGGCCCACATCTGCTTTTCCATTATCATTCTTCGGGGTTCGCCGTTACTAACTCTTCCTGGCCCTGCAGCGGCGGTGCCGTGTATCGGTTCAACATGGATGGTAAAGACAGGAAGAAGTTCTATGAAGACGAGGGTTCATTTGCTGGAATCGCACTGTGTGATGCGTAGAAACCAGTGACAATTCGTGCCTTCCTCGTACCTAGCTTACAAAGAGGTACGAATTATAAGGTGGTTGCTTGTGCCTGGCTGCCGTCCTTCGCCTTTAAGCAGCAGTAGCAACCGTTGCAGCGCCAACAAGAAAAAAACACTTCCGTTAGCAGAATATTTATGAAATTTGCGTTGAATGGAATATCTATCTCATCTGTGACTCTCTTCCTCCTTGCCAACAGTGCTACTTCTTGAGTTCTGTAAATGGGTGTTTGTTCATGCAGAGCTTGGCGCTTCAGATTAGATAAGAGTTTGTTGCTTGCAACGCCCCACCATCACACTTTCACCCCACCTTCACCTGGGCAGCGCCAGGCAACCCAGACATTTTGTCTTCCTGGAGCTGAGGTTTGTTACACCGTCACTGCTGGGAAGGTTTTCGGCTGCCATCGACATCGTTTTTGTGTGCGCGAAGCCATACCCGAGAAAGCATCCGTGTGGCATGAGTTTCGCAATAGAGGTGTCCGGGGAGGCGACCCCCTTCAGTCTCCCGGAACTGGGCAGGGCTCTTGAAGCTGCCGCAACTTCGATCGACAATGCCCAACGACAATCCGCCAGCCAACAGCTTCAGGCCTGGGAGACCAACCCGGAATACTACACCACTCTGCAGGTAAGACATCCAAAGCTTGATCACCTGTGTCTTCCCATCCACAATGCCAGCCAGTTGACCTCTTCCGCACTGCCCATAGACTATCTACCTCGACAAGTCACTCCGCACCGAGATCCGCTTCCTTGCTATCATCCTCCTCAAGAACGGCATCGACAAGTATTGGCGACCCTCTGCAAGGCATGCAATTAAGCCTCCTCATAAACAGCTGATTCGCTCCCGCCTCCTCCAAGGCTCAGTCGACGAGCTGGAGAGGAGCTTGTCGCTCCACAACGCGTTGGTGACAGCCAAGATCATTAGGATAGACTACCCCAGAGAATGGCCTGATGCTCTACAGACTATTGTCGCTGTGACGAGAGCCTCCAAGGATGGAAACCCGGTGCACCTGGGCGGGGCATTGCTCGTCCTGCTCCGTATCGTCAAGGAGCTCGGGACAGCTCGTTTGCGAGCATCCCAGACCACTCTCCAATCTGTCACCCCTGAGCTTGTTCAGCTGCTGGGTGAAGTATACACGGAAAAAACAGCATACTGGCAGCAATTCTTCACCAAGGGCCAGGGTGAGGAAGACGACGCCGATTACGCCATGCAGAACAGCCTAATGGCACTCAAAATCCTGCGCCGTCTTGTGACGGTCGGATATGAGCAGCCTCATTCAGACCAGATGGTCCGAGACTTCTGGTCCCTCTCGCAAACTCAATTCGACCAGTTTCTCCGGGGCGTTGGGCATGATTCCTGGATTCCTGTTCCGTTTCAGGATCTAGTGGGAAAGCATCTTATTCAGTTTACCAAGCTACACATTGATATGTGCGAGTCGCATCCTGCCAGCTTCCCAGCTCTTCCCAACTCGATACCTCTCACAAAGGCCTACTGGCATCTGGTCAAGGACTTTTCAGAGGTATTTGAAAAGTCCGGTGGCATCAAGGAGACTACCGCAGATACTCCCGGAGGGAACCCCAAACATGAAGGGCCCCTTTCGGAAAAGCTCGCGCTCAAAGGCTTGATTATTCTCAGGAGTTGCATAGCTATTGCCTATCGTCCTGTGCAGACCTTCAAGTATCGGAGCCCAGAGATCAAGGAGCTGGAGAAGCAAGCTGTTAACACTATCAAGTCCCAGCTACTCACTCACGATTTACTTCTCGACATAGTGCAGGTCATAATAAGTAAGCTGTTCATATTCAGAAAATCAGACCTCGAGGCTTGGGAAGAAGACCCCGAGACCTGGGAAACACAAGAACGAAACGAGGGTCAAGCTTACGAATGGGCCGTACGCCCTTGCGCTGAAAGACTTCTTGTCGATCTCCTAACACACTACAAGGAGCTCGGTCAACCCCTCCTTACCTATTGCGAACTTGCTACCAAGATCGACATGGATACTGTCACGAAAGAAGCGGCCTACTGCGCCCTAGGCTGTGCGGCGTCAATTGTCCATGAAGCTTTTGACTTCGACCGTTTTCTTACTACAACTTTGGTCAAGGATGTCCAGCTACAGGACTCGATGGCCAAACTACTTCGGCGCCGTATAGCAATACTTTTGAGTCAATGGATACCTATTCAAGTCGCGAGAGAAAATAGGCCCGTTGTGTACGAGATCTTCCGCCACTTTCTAAATCCGAACGACAGCCACAACGACGAGGTCGTGCGCATCACAGCAGCACGGCAATTCAAGCTGATAATCGATGACTTTAAGTTTGTACCAGAAGACTTTGTACCTTTTGCAGCGGACTATTTCAATCTGCTGATGGGACTCCTGCAAGCAGCGGAAAATGACGAGGCCAAGCTCACCATTCTAAGCACAATCCGCTCTACTGTGTTTCGAATGGACACACACATTGCCCCATTCGGCGAGGCGATAATGTCGACTTTCCCAGGCCTGTGGGGTTCGGCGGGAAGCGAAGAGTACATGATCAAGCAAGCCATTCTGGCTATCATGACCGTTCTGGTCATGTCAATGAAGGAGCATTTTCGACCTCTCCAAGGGCTTATCTTGCCACTCTTGAGAGAAGCAATGAACCCTGATTCAGCTCTCCATCTCCATCTTATTGAGGAATCAGTAGATCTCTGGAAGGCTGTCATGGTGCAAAATACTGCTCCACTCGCTCCGGAGCTGGTGCAAATGGTCGGGTTGGCTCTTCCTCTATTGGAGTATGATACGGTGATAGCCGCCCAGTGCTTGGAGATTACCAGAAACTACATTTTGCTTGCCCCGCAAGAAATGCTCAGCGACATCCTCCGTCGGCGAACCCTCTTGGCTCTATCCAAGACACTTGACGCGAGCGCCCGCGAGCAGCACAAGCAAGGCGTCGAGCACATCGCTCTCATGGTGCGTTTTGCCGGGGAGTTGGGTGGCACACAGGGCCTCTCGGTCATTATACAAGACATGCTTGACACTGACCTTATCCGCACTGTAATCGAGCGTCTCCATGGCGCTTGGGAGGTTAGCCAAATCACCGGCCCCAACCGCAAGAAGACGCGCATCAGCTCCGTTCAAGAGACGGATTACTTTACGCTCCTTGCGCGCATGGCTCTCTCCGACCCAACCATCTTCGTTACCACGATGTCCACTGTTGGCAACTGCTCCTTCGATGTCGTCTGGTCCTGGCTCGGCCCGCAGTGGTTCGCCGCCTTCGATCTCACCGCCGAAATCGAACGCCAGAAGCTCTGGTGCCTGGGCCTCACCCGCCTCGCCGAATTGCCAAACCCCATCCAGGACCAAGTCCTCAGTCGCTTGCAGGACTACCTGTCCATGTGGACGAGTGTCGTGTCCGAGCTACAGCAGCGCGACGGGACTGACGTCGAGCCCGTCGCCGACTATCTGGTTTGGAATGCCACGGAGCCGGTGACTCGTGCTGAATGGGAGACGCCAGTAGATGTGGTAATCAATCAGCTGGCGCATAAGGACCCTATTCATACCGTTGTCACGTTCGACTTTGTGAGGGAGCGACTGGGGCACCTGGTGAGAAGAGCAGGTGGCGAGCAGATGTTTGAAGCAAATTGGGCGGTCAATGTGGATAAAGATGTCTTGATGGGGTTTCAGCGGTTGATGAGCGGGCAGCAGGGAGCAATGAATGCCTAGTTCCCAGTGATTAGGCTAGTAACGAGTAATCTGAAGTCAAAAGCGGGCAACAAGTGGGTTTTTTTCGCGGGCATTTCTGCAGACTGGTGATAAAATCAGATGTGGATTGGAAGGGGGACTGGGCGCAATGAAAGATTTTATTCCTTTCTGGTTGGATTAACCGCTATTGCAAGGATGGATGGTTCTGGTAAGACAATGGATGTTACAGAGCAAGCAGGTGATGGAGAAAACGGCAGTTGGCGGTTTATAGGTTTGTTTAGCGTGAATACTATCCGTTGGGTAGCAGGACCTACTTTGACCGAGCGAGATGGAGATTTGTGAAAAATGTCCCTTCAACCTGAAGCATTCTCCTCTCTCCCGCTATGAGTTATAACATACCGTATTCCAGCAGCCCAACCCCTATAACGTATTTCGTTTTTGATGACGAGGCTGTGCCCTTTCCCATAATCATGAGATCATTGCTGACGAGCAAGATATGAAAGAAAGCCCATACGATTTTCATTCCAAAGTTCAGCACCTAGTCAGGTAGGCACACTCCGTTCTCGTGCAGAAATCGCAAACTTGGCTGATAAACCTATGTTTCCCCCCAACCACATTAGGGCTCGTTCAGGAGGTGCTCAATAGCACCCTGCACACTCCCACCACTACGGCGCAGGGCTGCTATGTTACGCTCGAAATCAAAGAACCCCATGTCGTTCAGCTGGCGCAATTGTTCGGCGTAGCGCTCCTCAGGAGGTCTATTGTCTGCTGGGGAGGCCGTGGATGCTCCTCCTAGGCCGAGCATCTGCATCATCTGCTGGAATGCCTCGGGGGTGAGAGGGGGACCGAAAGGGTTACCAGCGGACCCTCCGATCGGCGCCTGAGAACCGAGAAGAGATAGGAAGGGGTTTGTTGGCTGTTGCTGAGAATTAGTGCCCGACGTCTGTGTTGTGGTGCCCGTTGCAGCCGATGTGCTTCTCGTCTCCGGCGATGACGAAGCTCCGGTTTGGGTTGTCGGTGCGGCAGAGGCACCGCTAGCAGCGGGCGGAATGCCCAAACCACCGAAACCGCCGAGCAATGCCGCGAGGGGGTTGTCACCGGGGTTCGTCCCTCCAGTCGGCGGGGGCCCAAAGAGGCCCATCAGCCCGGTGGGGTCCAGGAAAGGGTTCGGAGGTGCTGTGTTGTTACCATCAGCCGACGAGCCTCCGGTAGCTTGTGTAGTGTCTGTGGCACCGGGAGCTGGGAAAGCATTCGCTCCTCCACCACCCCCGAATAGTCTTCGCATCTGGGCAGCAGTTCGAAGTGCCTCGGGGTTGGTCATCATGCTCCGAAAATACGGTGACTGGATCATCTCACGGGCATTTGGCATTCTGGCGAGCATCGGGTTGGACTGGATCATGTGGTCGACGAAGGCGGGATTGTTCAGGGCTTCGTTCATGGTCTGCGCGATAGCGGGGTTGGACAGCATCTGAGCTAATTCATCTTCGGTCGGGGGCGCACCCATCTGTCAATAGTCAGCGTTATCGTCGGCAACGAAACGCAAGCGCAAATGATACTTACCCCGCCATCGGCGCCAAACAGATCACGGCTCGGAAGGTTGGCGTGACCGGCAAAGCGGGCACCCGTGAGTCCAGCAAGGAGATTACTGGCGGAAGCACCAGCCGCCATATTCTGGGGGACAGCCTGCGGGGTGGGTGTCGATGTGGCAGGAGCGGGGGTAGGATTGCTTGCTGCGCTCTTGACCATGTGGATGGTGTTCATATTTTTGATCTTGTACACGCTCAGGGCGTCATCGTTCTTCATCACCCTGCCCGAGTATATCAAGCGCTGTCTCTCGACGGGAACGTTCTCGAAGTCGTCTCCGGCGAGCTTGGTCTTGAGCTCCAACACGGTCGCCGCGTCGGCCATGGTAATTGTATGTACCTTGTCACTGGTCTTGACTTTAAACGTGAGTTGCGAAGCCTCTGGGGCCGACTCTACGCTATCAGCCATGGCCGTCGATCGGATAGGTGTGGTGTTTGTTCCTGGAGTGCGATGAGGCGTGACGGACGCGATGGCGCCGATGATGTGATGCGCTAGAATTGAAGCAGGTCTTCGCAACCCCGCAGCGCGGTTGCCCAAGGTGCCAAAACTGTTTGTTAGAGTGAGGGCGGATGTAGTGAAGGTGGCGTTGGGTGTGAAAGCTCTACCATGTGCGGAGCATCAATCACCAGGCTGAAAGCTAGAACAAGGGAGGTTGTTGTATCGGAGTCGTGACTGGCCGATCAGGGAGACGGGAAGCTCCTCTGCCCCAAGTCGATTATCAGCGCCGTTGTAGAACCCCCACCAGGGTGGCTCCGTCTTGGCCCACCCCCTGCGCTTTCAACGCAAGCTTCGTTCCAACGACCCCATGAACCCTTCCTCATTGACAAACAAAAACATCGAAGATCCGAGAATCCAAAAGCTTTTACCATTGATGGAGGTTCACTGTCTAGACACCCCCATTATAACCAACTCCATTTGTGACATCCACGGCAAGCGTCGTCCTCCTCCATAGCCATTCCGGGAATGCGTTATTCAAATGGCAAGAAGGGGGTCCTCGCTTCCTACTCGGCGGCTGGTTCGTGGCTTCGGGCAAGCCGGGCTGTCTGATAGGACTGGTGACGAGCTGCAAAGACGTAACTGGTTAATCTCGTCTTCCATTCTTGTGAGTGATCTAAGCTCGAGGTTCGGAGAGATATCACTACACTTTTGAGCGACAAGATGGCTAGCTCCCTCTAATAATCCCGCAAAGCAGCCGGGTCCGTAATCGAAACATCGGCCAACCATCCCTTCAATAATAAGCGCTGTGTGGAACACGCGGCTTGCCTGACTGCACAACGGTCAAGACCAGCCCAGCCCATCGGAGGCTTTCCCGCCGCGGCATCGGCAAACGATCATCACAAGCCGACTCAATCAACCGATCTCATAGATCCGATGTTCAACTTCCCTCGCGAGCCAAGCCACTGGCACAGCACCTTGATAGATAATTGCACAGGGCAACCCAGTGGCTGCTAGAGACGACGGTAGTTAATGTATAGTTATCCAATTGCCCAGTCCGGCTAGATCTCGCCGCGAGCGGTATACGATGAGCATGTTTTAGGCTGGCCAAGTTCCGTCCGATCTATCTAGGATCCATCATCCAGCTCATGAAACAGAGCTCCCTTTTCGGCTGGACGATGAACTCATTTGATGATGGGCGCGGCGAAATGCTACGCGACGGGTGCTCGGCTGCTCTGAGCCCCCCACCGAGCCATGCTCGGGTGAGTCGTTGAGTGACACTCAATCGTAGGCATGCGACCTCAAACGGCTCGGTTTTCACCTGGACTCCACAGCGGGACGGCGAGCCTTGCGTCTCGAGACTGACACAACTGCCAGAAAATCTCTGCCAGCAAAGGCCAGAGTTCAATTCCATATGGGGGCTCCGCAACACGCGGTGTAGCACGCCGACTCGGAGATGAGACCTCTCAGAGCAGAGCTTGGCCCTTGCCCGTCATATGCACGTCATGCCCGAGCAGATGTAATCGAATGCACACCTCAGGAGCCCGATGAGATATTGATAATGCGGGTGGATTTCAGCTCTGAGAATTTTTTTGTCAAGAGGCGAAAGGAAAGCCAACTTCCCGCCACGTGTTACACGGAGGGATCAAGTTCAATCCAGCTCAGGGCGAAAAGATCAGTCAAAGACCGTGGGGGTTTTTAACCCGACGACTACTCCGGCGAGCGTTGCGAATCAAAAGACGGGCATGCGGCAGAAAGCGATTGATTTGCGGAGCCAACCGCCCCGTTGTTCATAGGGCTTTCAGGGCGCGTCGGTGCCTTAAGGTCATTGAATTGGGGAATGCGAGACGAACGGTTTGAATTGTCCGCCGTGCAGTCTGGCGTTTGGAGAGAGATGAGACGGCATTGCCTGCCCAACACATGGTGGGTGGGGAATCCACCCTGTGAGTCGTCCTGTGCGCCCCCCTGTCTTTTCAGGTATGACTTGCAGCGATTCGGTGTACTCTGTGCGATGCACGCGGCGGGGCTTAAGCTGCTGGGAAGATTTCCACCTACTGCAAAACCAGGCGCAGGAGATTCGCAAGAGCAATTGCGTCAGAAAAATTCAACTGCCCGCGTCGGGCCGGCCACAATTTGCACCCAATGTCCCTATCTGCATACGGCAGGCGGTGTTGGTTCCCACGGTTGTTGTTTCTGGCTGGACGGTGGAGGTGGGTGTTTTTGTCCTCAAATCCTTGCGTTGATCGGATCCTGCCCAGGTGTGGCAGGTAGCATTGCAAACGATGGATAAGGGTTAGGCGCGGAATTCTTCTGGAAGCCCGAGAGGTGACCGGGGCAGTGTTAGCCTGATCACTAAACCGTCAACGCAACTCAACAATAGGGCTTCTGCTGGATACTCAGCAGCACGAGAAAACCACTGTTTGGTTTGGTCTCACATGATGGTCTCAAGACAGCGCTTCGGGTTTTCAATGGGAGTAAACCGTCGTTGCCCCGTTGCATTCCGTTGAACTGGCTTAGGTCGCAACCGCACTTTTTCATGGTCGCCCAACAAGATCTACTTGCACTTCACCGCTGGTTGACAATGTGTTCACCGGACAAGGGAGGGGCTTTCCACTAGCTGGGAGCCGGTAACGATGAAACACAGTCACCACGTCGCAGACGGCATGCGAGGTCTCGCCTGTTGTCTGCTGGTGAGAAAAACGCAGTGGCCAGCCCTGGAGGTGCTTCTCATGGCCGGAATCCCGTATCATAGCTTGATCGCTTCACCCCTTGCGGCAGCTAGCTCCATCCCGCGATCCATGTGGCATGGAACCGTGGCACGCATCTTCGGGTCAGAACTTGGCAGTTCGCTAGCGATCCCGAGAGATTGTTGAAAAGACAAGGCGAGGCCGTTGTGCTACCTACTGATGCGTGGTAGGACCCTAATTCTCCGGCATCCCGGTCCGCCGTTGAGCCTCGCGAGACAACCTACTTAGCGAAAATTTGACCGGCCTTGAGTCAATTCGACTTGGCTGCAACCAGGGCCTCTCCGCTTCTCACGTGTCCAGCTGCAAGTTGGAGAAGCCGCCTCCATATATAGACTCTTGTCTAACACATCGGCATCCCTTCCTTCGTCGTTGAACCTTAATTGGGCCGGAATGGTGCATCCTATCAAGGAATCACGGTCAGGAACGGTCTGTTCTGTGATTCAGTAGCAAGCCCAAGCCTGGGACAGCCTCAAAAGTCGACATGGATAACAGCGGCTGCAGTCTAGTCGCGGCTGCCCTGGTGGCTAGACCCACTGGCTTTGGGCCGTCAGAGACTAGCATTTCGGTGTGTGCCGCCGTGGCGCGCCCTGAGCGTAGCCGTTCGGGACAAGGTACTCAAGTGTACTTCGTACGGGTGCAAATAGTCTCTACACGTTAGTCCTCCCATCCCTTCCGTCTACTATGTAGCTCATGGCAGAAGACCCTTATTTTCTCCAATCCTTCTCCCGCGCCCCTGGCACCCCTGCTTAACACGGCCCGCTCTCTGCACGGCCAAGTTGGTGGCTCTTCTTTCGATATCCCGGGGTTCACCTCCCCCCCCCCCCGTCGTTGACCCTCTACAAATTGTCATGCAGCTTGCCTCGTCGACTCTTGAGAATTCGACAGGAGGTGGTAATTTGGACTCCCGCTCTCGGGCTCCACCAGACTGGCGTCTAAGTGGCCTGCTGTGCGTTGAAGCGTCTGTTACTTGTCCATGTATAATAAGACATTGCAGAGCGGCCAGCCCTCTCCTTTGTTTTGCTGCCCGACCACCTGCAACCCCCCTACACATGATCAAACATGTGTTGGCGTCGTCTTCTCTCTGGGGCTGTCTAGATATCAAGCGCCCGCCTCCCAGTTCCCGAGAGCGTCTGACAACCATGCCATCATCCCGATTTCTCTTTTTCTCGAGTTCTTCCCAAAAGACAAGCGCTCTTGCTTCCCCCACGCATCCCGCCTGCCACCAGCCCCTAGCGTCCAAAACCCAGTCTACACCGGTCGACTGCCCATTCACCTCACCACCCCCCCCCCTCAACCCGAGTCGTCATGAGCGGATCATCACCTGCCTCACGCAAGGCGCGTATGGCGAGTGCCGCCAATGTCATGTACACGAATGCCATCTACTGGCCTAACCACCGAGTGTACAACGGCGATACACCGGGCACGCTAAACTATGGCTGCATCAACCGTGTCTATTACGCCTATGCCAACGTTGCGGCTGACGGAAGTGTCTTTGTGAGTCTGTGGGCTTCTCCGCAACTTGACCTAGCTAACCCCTAAGCAGCTGAGTGACGAGTGGGCGGACGTGTCTGCACCCTGTGATGGGGTTCAGGGCGCGATAGGCTCGCTGATGCACCTGAAACAGAGATATCCGCACCTCCAGGTTGTTTTGTCCGTCGGGGGCAGCGCTTCTGCTGAGATGTTCCCCGTCGTGGCATCAAGTGCAGGCTATAGGGACACCTTTGCCCGGTCTGCCCGCGGCCTAGTCGAGGCGTCTGGCATGGACGGAATCGATGGTGAGTCTTTTTCTTTTTCTCTTGCCACCCGTCTATCCTGTCGTTCTCCTTCGCCAGTCTTTCGGCCTGACTGGCCAATGATGGAGGAGACCCCCTACAACATTTTTGTCCCGACCAACCAAGACGTGATCCGACGGTGTGATATTGGGCCACAGCTGACAGCAAACGACTAATAGTTGTCTGGGAATACCCTTGTACCCCGGAGCAAGGTGCCAACTTCCTCTCCCTACTGGCGGCTATCCGCATTCAGCTGCCCGAGGACCGCTACATCCTCACCGCTGCCTTGCCAGCCGCGAGGCCCATTCTCGCCAACATCGACCTCCGCCGCAGCATCGAGTACCTTGACATCATCAATCTTGTCGCTTACGACTTTTATGGCCCATGGTCGGCGAAGAGCGGCCACCACTCACAACTCTACTCGATGCATAAGGATGAACCATCGGGCGCCTCTGGGGTTCAGTATCTCATGCACCACGGTGTCCCGGGCAAGAAGATCCTGCTGGGCATTCCGCTCTTTGGTCGTAGCTTTCTCCATGTTACCGGCCCGGGTCACAAGAACCGGGGCTCTGGCGGGGGTGACGATGGCTCATTCGAATACAACGCTCTCCCTCGGCGGGGCACCAAGGAGCAAGTTGACAAGCGCGCCTGCGCGGCACAGTGTGTAGGGGCTGATGGCGGCTTTGTCACCTATGACAACCCGGACACGGTCAAGATGAAGGCAATTTTCTGCAAGCAGAAAGGACTCGGGGTCGGTTGTTTCTCTTCCATCATTCTACCCTCCCATCCGCGCTTCTATTTACCTCTGCGTGTCTATCCTCGACCAAATTCTCCTAGACTTTCACGCCTACTTCTCTCATCATCTCCATCCTACTGACAGGAATTTTTGAAATAGGGGCTCTATTACTGGAGTGCGCCGTCGGACGTCAAGGACAATAAACGCAGCCTCATTACGGCTGGCTTCCGGACCCTGCACAGTTCATGAACCGCAGAGCGCCCTGGGTACCGGGAAACCTCCCCGTGTTTCCCAGTTAGGTGAACAGATGATAGTCAGTGCAGCGATTTGGGATCTTTTTGGCTATTATATTCATTCATTTTGTCGGTTATCTATTCATCGTCTCCGGCGAACGGGCAGGACGAGCAGGCACTTGGACAATACCTTGCAGGTTCAAGTGGGATGGACTGACCTGAACTGTATTGGAATGGATTTTGGGAATGGGGCTGGCGCGGGATGGGGCTGGGACTGGAACTGGACTGGACTGGACGGGGTTTGAGGCTCGGCTCGGCGTACCTGGTGTACTACACGATGTCATGCATGACGGGGGTAACATTTCTCCTCCTATCTTTTTTTTTTTTTTTTGTGCGTTTTTCATTTCTTTTTCCCCTGCTCGTTTCTTTTCCACACACACACTCTCTCTCTCTGTCTCTCTCTTAGACCGGGGGACACGGATAGGTACAGGTACAAAGACCTCCGCGGGTTGCGGCTGACGGCTGGGAAGTGTTACAGGCGGGCTGACCCGCAACCTAAAAAGTGGGGGTTTCTTTTCTTTTTCTCCTCTTCTTCTCCTTTTCCTCGTTCTTCTATCTCTCTTTGGCGGAATGAACGGAACGGAACACATGTCAGGTACAGGATTGAGGTACGATGAGGCAACACGGGGAGGAATAAGTCTAGACTACTAGGCTACACAGTACAGTGCAAGATATGATACAGATACTATTGCTCCTTATTGTTATCGTTTCAATACGGTTCAAATTTCTTATTGTCGTAGCAATACTCCTCTGCCTGGCTGTTGAACAACCGTGGGGATATCTTTGATTACGAGTCCAAGTACGCTCCCAAGGCTAAGAAAGCCGAGCAACAAGAGACACACTTGAGCACCTCTCACTCACTTGCGCTGTCACCAAGTCACTGCAGCCGGTGGTGATGCTCCGGATCTCGTTTCGCTCCTTCCCCTGTTGGGAAAAGTATCATGGAGCTGATCATGACGAATAACCCCCGATGACGTGTTTTTCTCCTGCTGGTGATGATGATGATGTCGTCAGCCTCACCTCGCCGGGCGGGGAAGGAAAACTTTTCCTTTCTTTTTTCTCTTCTTCCTTTCTGCAATGCAGTTACTTGGTAGCTTGTTCCCTCGGGCCGGGACATGACTGGTCACAGCCAAGGCGGTCAGGTTACGGAATACTTGGGTAGGTAGGTAGATCAGCATGCATGGGAGTGAGTAGGTAGGTGTATCTTGGGCTCATCAGCGGCACAGCAGCAACAGCAGCTGTATTTGGTCAGCCCTGGGAAGCCGACCCGGGGGCGGTGCCCAAATGGCTAGTGTGCGATTAAGTGACGACGATATACATGGTTTAAAAGCTTGCCACGTCGATGAGCCAGCTTTCTCGCCAAGGCAGGTGCATCGAGTAGGGGGAATAGAAACGCCGCTTTCCCCCTCCCTGGGGGGACGTGGGATGGTGGGATCGAAGCTGGTTGGAGCAAATTCCGAAAAGTTTTTTGCGTCTTGGCATCTAGTTCTCCTTGCATGTTGGTACTGCGTCTTGCGTAGGTTGGGCTGCCTGACGGGCCTCCTCTCTGCTGCAAGGGCATTGGGGAGATCGGCTGCTGGGAACTGGGAAACCAGTGCGGTGCATCGGGGATGAGGCGCCGATTGAATATCTGGTTCAGTCAGGTTGGGTCGAAATGGAGTTGCTGCGTCCATAGGCTGCGGACGGGTTGCAGACCCTCCTCCCCCCCAGCACTTTCGGCCCCACCCCCCTAAGTACACTAGAAGGTAGGTGCTTAGCGGGACCCGACTGCCTGAGGCGGCGCCCCTTCGGCATGTTCCAAGCCAAGGCCTCTGGGCTTACGCGATTCGGCAATGACTTGGCACTTCTTGAGGATGCTACAGCTTCACTTCTCGTCCTTGCACAACGCCTGCTGCATTCCCGGCCGTCCAGTATTCCCCGACTCGCCGACGTTTTTTGCCAGGTCATCGTGATGGCCGCGGGCGCCAATGCCACGGCCACGGCCGCAGCAGCTTCAACTGGATCGCTCGACTCTGGTACTTAGCGATTTCCCGATTTCCCATGTTTACCATTCTAGAGTCCGTAGAAGCTGACGTGGTCGTGGGTCGCCCAAGCAGTCGACTACGATCCCATCGTACACCTCAACCTCGTCTTCTCGCACCCCTCGACTGTATCGTCGGTTGGCCGTGTCTCGTCGAGGCTGCAGCGCCACAAGGATGAACTCGACCGGTCCATCACCTCGCTCGAGACAAGACAAGCCTACGGGCCGGACTCGTCGCTCGAGCGCATGCAGTCGGCCCAGGCTGAGCTGGCCGACCTGTTCCAGCGCATAGAGGGTGTGCGCAGCCGGGCCCTGCAGACGGAGCGCGACATCACTACCATGACGGCCGACATCAAGCGCCTCGACGGCACCAAGCGCAACCTGACGCACAGCATGACAGCCCTCAAGCGCCTGCAGATGCTGACGACAGCCTACGAGCAGTTGCGTGGCCTGGCTCGCACCCGCCAGTACCGCGAGTGCGCCGGTCTCCTGCAAGCCGTCTTGCAGCTGATGCGTCACTTCAACAGCTACCGCAGTATCGACCAGATCGCCGTGCTAAGTCGCAATGTCAACGACCTGCAGCGCGAGCTGCTCGAACAAGTGTGCGAAGACTTTGAGATGGCCTTTGCCAAGGGCGAGGTTGCCGCCCGCCGCGCCGTGCTCGTCGAGGCCTGCCTAGTCATGGATGCCCTCGGCGAACACGCCAAATCCCGCCTGGTGACTTGGTACGTCAATACGGAGCTGCGTGAATACCGCCATGTCTTCCGCGGCAACGACGAGGCCGGCAGTCTGGACAACATCGGCCGTCGGTATGCTTGGTTCAAGCGCACCCTCAAGACACATGAGGAGGAGCACGCCGCCATCTTCCCGTCGTATTGGCGAGTCAATGAGATGCTGGCTACCGCCTTCTGCGACGGTACAAGAGATGACTTTAAGGGCATTCTCGAGAAGAGCATGCGGAGAGCCGACAGTGCTCGGATCGATGTAAATCTGCTTCTCAGCTGTTTGCAAGAGACGATGGAGTTTGAGCAAAGCCTGGAGCGTAGATTCGCAAACGAATCCCGGGCAAGCATAGACACGCTCAGCTCGGCCGACGACCGGATACAGAACTTCAATGGTTCCATATCGGCTGCTTTTGAGCCCTATCTGAGCCTGTGGGTTGAGTCGCAGGACAAGGCGCTGGCAGCCATGATTCCAAAGTACCGATCACAGCCCCTTTTACCACCAGACGACGAGTTTTCTTCTCAGGCCGTTATATCGTCGGCCATTGAGCTATTCCATTTTTACAATCTTACTCTCTCTCAATGCGCAAAGCTGTCGACGGGCGAACGCCTACTTGACCTCACCAAGACCCTTGCCAAGTATCTCGATGAATATGCCCAGCAAGTTCTCCTGGCTATCCTGCAGCGTACTGGCGCCCAAGCCCCTACCATCCAGGACACTGTGTTGGTCCTCAACACAGCGCACTTCTGGAATACCAATGCAAACCAGCTCGAGGAGAAGATTAAGAAACGAATCGATGCCGAGCTCGCCTCTAGGGTTGACCTATCTACTCAATCCGACACATTCATGAGCGTGGCTAGCGCAGCTTTACTAGCCATGGTTCATATGGTCGAAGTCGAGTGCGAGGGCGCGTGGCGCGAGATGAAGAACACCAACTGGGGCCGAATGGAAGCTGTCAGCGACCAAAGCTCTTATGTCGGCGAGCTGCTCAAAGCTGTCAATGGCAAGGCTGCAGAGATTTTGCCACTGGTTGTCAAACCACAATATGCCCGAACATTCTGTGACAATTTGGTGGAACACATGGCGATAGCTTACATTAATAACATTGTACAATGTCGGCCTCTGTGTGAGGTTGGCGCCGAGCAGGTACGTGTCCGGATGCTGGAAGTTTGTCGGCCGAATCTAACACTCTGGTCTCGCAGATGTTGCTCGACAAGTACGTCCTCACAAAGTCTTTTGAGAATCTCATGTCCTTCCACACGACGGCGGCGCCACCATCCACCCCGTCGACACCAACACCGCCACACAACCCGCCAGCCGGGTTTGCCAAACGTGTAAACCAGAGCATGACAAGAATTGATCCACTACTCAAAACCCTTCAAGTCCGCCCTTCACCTCCAGAAGGTCTGGTGCAGGCGTACCTGATCCATATCGGTGACAGGTCTGACACCAACTTCCGCAAGATTTTGGAACTCAAGGGGGTACGAAGGCAAGACCACGCCCACTTGATTGAGCTGTTTGCTATACATCGCGACGGGGCGAATACTGGCAAGCAGCTGATACAAAACTCGCCGCTGCTCACTCCATTGATGGTATCTACTGGTCTCGGAAGCAATGGTTTGGTAAACCCAGTTACTGCAGCGGCAGGGGGGTTGCCGACCAGGTTTGACGCAGCAGCGTTAGGAGAGAGGCTACTGACGGTGGCTCGTGACGGCGTAGAGAGGATTAACGTGAGTACAGCAGCCGGCGGAGTTGTCAGCGGTGCAGGTCTGGGTATTTCAACCCCGGGAGGCTTTGGTGGGGGCAGCAGTGGGGGTGGGGATTCCGCCGCCGCAGAGAGGGTGACCATTAATGAGAACCTGAAGAATATCGGGAAATTCTTTAGGAGAGATATTGGAGGGCTTGGGGCGAGATTTGGGAAACGGGATGTCACTCCAACGGGTGGCGGAGAGGGTGGCACTCGGTGATTGTGACGACATGATATGACATGATGCTGTCTTGGATACCCATGGTAGGGTAATATTGACACCTAAAGACATTGTACGTACAGGGTCTCTTTGGAATAATAGGATGAGGGTTAGGGTTTATTTCGCAAGTGATTGATATTGGTGCAAATAGCACTGACCCACATCTCACTCAACCTCGTCTCATTCACACTACACCCCGACCCCCGTTGAGTAGGTTCCGCGGCTGGCGTTGGAAGGCTTCGACATAGAAAATGCAGAGAGAGCGTAAACTCAAGGGCGATTGAGATTACGCCGAGTACTTTTTTTGTTTCAGAGATGAATAACTGAGGTTGAATTGCGAGTTGCGTGCTGGATGGAACTTCAACTCAATCACATCCAGCTCAGCCTTTCTCAATTCAACCCGGTTGACCCTAGCCCAGCATGATACAGGGCATCTTCTACGCGCGGTTTTTCCCGCAACAGGGTGAGTACATATATGCCAATCCGCTTCTAGGCAGAACGTCATACTAAAGTATATCCCAGGGACGAAAATCGTCGCGCAGAGTCCGCCAGGATGCATCGTACCCGTCCCCGGCGTCGACAAACCGCCGCTCTTCGACTTCGGCGTCATGCAAGAGTACATCATCCCGCGCAAGGCCTTTTGCAACCGCTTCATCACTGTGGCGGATCCCGAGGGGAAATACAGCATTCTGGGCTTCCCCGTATCGATCCCTGATCAGCGTTATGACCGCAACGAATTCATTTTCAACTTTGGCCTCGTCGTCGACTCCCCATCCCACCCTTCGGACCCAAACCAACCCCACCATCACCCCAATGCCGACCTCGACGCCGACCACGTTCCCTACGAGCGCGTCGTCCGCCGCCTCGCTGCCACCTTTGCCGAAATGGAAAAACAAACATCCTACCTCAGCCGAGACCAAGACCGTCCCTTGGGCGGCGGCTCCAGTTTCAGCTCCGACTCGGTTTCCGCCGCTCCCCCAGCAATGCCCGCGGCAGTCGACTCCGAAGGGCTCCACGGCCCGCTCGACACGTACCGCCGCCGACCAATTGAATCCCTCTTGGAAATCATCAAAGAAGATCTCACCAACTACGGCGAATGCATGATCCCCGTCGACGACGCAAACACCATTAACATGAAGCTGTTTCCACATCACCCGGCCCCGCCGCCCGTTAGGGGTTGGCACGTCCCCGTGGCGAAGATGAAATTCGCAGAAGTCGTAGACCCCACGTGGGATTTAACCCTGCAGAGAGTCATCGCGCATATCGACGGGGTGAGCGATGTGAGGCGGATTGCTTTTGCGGCGGATGTGTCGCTGGAGCTGGCGCAGTTGGCGTTGAGGCATCTGCTGTATTATGACACGATTTTGCTACTCGACATATTTTTCTTCGGGGCGTGCTACGCGCCGCGGCCAGGGATTCATGAGTTTGTGGCAAATGTCGGCGGGGTGGTGGATGAGTGTGCCAATTATGTTTGTGTTGTCGGTGCTGCCGCCGGTGTTTCTTCTGCTTCTTGTGTTGTTGGTGGCGAAAGAAAAGATGGGACGCCAAAGAAATCTGGGGATGAAGGAGGGAATGGGATTAAGAGAGGCGGGGATGGAGATAAGAATGGCCATCGCATCTCCAATTACATGCTCATCAAGTTGATGACTACCTTTTGCGTCGGCAAGACCGTTGCCGAGTGGCTCAAAGGCCACATGGACGCCGGCTTCGACGTGCTCCGCTTCGTCGATGTACGGCGGCTCGTTCAATTCGGCGTTATCAAGGGCTGCTTGTACCGCGTGCACAAACACGTCGTCTCCAAGCAGTACCTGGCCGCGCTAGCGACGGGACAGGCCCGGCCCGTGGCAGGGGGGGACCCGTTGCAAAAATACACAGATGGGAGCCACACATTTGATCAGATCATCACCGAGCAGAATCTCACAGATGCCGAAATCATGGAGAAGCTCAAGGCATTTCCAGCACCAGCGGGAGATTTGACGGTGATTTACAAGTAGTGAGCCAGCTCTAAACCACACAGTCAACGCAGTAGACTCAAAATATATTGAAATACAAATATCGTACAGCCTTAGAATACATTGACGTCATGTCTTTGTATCATCACCACTTCGACGAGTCGTCCGACTTGTTCCCATCCCCATCTTCTTCCCCCAAATTTGCCAGTTCCTCCCTTAGCTTGGACTCCAACTCCTTCCGCTGCCGTCCCTTATCCTCCGGGAACACCAAAGTCTGTTGTGAGTACTTCGGCACAGCCTGCCTACCTGTCACCTTCTTGATCTCCTCCATGGGAACCGCCACACCCCGCTTAATAGCCTTGAGGTGCTCATTCAGCTTACGGACCATGCCTGTGTAAGGCTGGCCCGGATATGTCTGGCCCGAGGCCTTGTACTCCTCGTCGCTGACCATCTCAATCACGCGAATGTTGTGCTTGCCTTTGCGGAGGATCAGCAGCTTGCCATCAATCAGGTAGTTTTGCGTCTCCTGCGGGAACCACAGCTTGACCGGGGTGAAGGATATTTGGTCAGGATTCATCTCCTTGATTTTCTGGTAGCGACCTGGGGCCCCGCCGACATAGGCGCCTTGTGATGATGCCACACGGTGGCCCTCGGAGGCACTAGACACAAGACCAGCAGCATACAAGATGCGCCCGATAGACTTGCCTCGGATTAGAGACTCGGGGAGAATCATGTCTATCCTAGGCTTGTTGAAAATGGTTGTAGGGTGTCCTTGTACGGCCTGGTACTGTTCTGGTGTAGCACCAGCACCCATGCCCCCATTGCTAGCTGCAGGGACTGGCGGTATGGCCCTCCCATACATCATGGCGTGCTCATCCCGGGCTCTTTCGGCCTCCGTTTGGCCATGAATAAACGTCGTAACCTCAAAGGCCAGACGGTGTTGAGCCGTTCTTTTCGAGGGTTCTGCCGCGTGTCCAGCCATGATGGTCTGGATTTCGCTCAGGGGCAAAAATGTGAGCAGCTTGAACAATTTCTCGATATCGGCGTCTGGACGGCGGACAAAGTAGCCATACATGTCGTAGACGGATGTCTGATACTGGTCCAGCCAGACTGCATTGCCTGCACTCTTCCCAAACTTGGCACCTGAGGCGTCGGTCAAGAGAGGCACAGTAAAACCCACAGGATCGTCAAGCTCACTCTCTGCCGGAAGACGTGTGTGTGGGTTCATATCGCTTTCCCGGGCGGCCTTGACAACTTCGATTCCCGAAAGGATATTGCCAAACTGGTCCGAACCGCCAATTTGCATCTGGACCCCTCGCTGGTCCAGAAGCTGGAACCAGTCCCAGCCCTGCATGATCGGGTAGCTGAACTCAGCAAACGACACGCCGTCACCCTCAGTCATCTTTCTTTTGACTGTATCTCTCCCAAGCATTGGGCCGATACGGATAAACTGCCCTACTCTTCGGAGTACTTCCAGCATGGGCTGCTTATTCCACCAGGCATTGTTGTTCACCACACCTCGCCGCCACGCCCACTCCTTTTCATAGCCCCGTTTCCGTGCTTGGTCCTCAACGCTCTGCCATAGCTGCTTTAGTTGCTGTTGCGTCTTGATGATATTCATCGTCATATCCGTTTTGCTTGTGGGGTCTCTGCTCTTCAACCGGCCTGTGGGATCGCCAATCTTTGCAGTAGATCCGCCAACAAGACTGATAGCTCTGTATCCGTGCATGTAGAGCCAGAATAGTGGCATCAATGGCACCAGATGGCCAATGTGCAGGGAGCTGGCCGTGGGGTCGATGCCAACGTAGGCGCCTATTCGTCTCGTGCGCATAAGCTCTCGAATAGTCTCTCTCGACCTGCACGCACAAGTCAGTTATCGTGAGGTTGCAGCTGCGTTGACCAAGACAGTACACACCCGGCAACATGTTTAATAAAGCCCCTCTCCTCGAGCATGTCCCAGACATTTTGCGCCTCACCGCGCTGAATCATGGCTGCCCGATCATCCCAGCTTTTTTCTGCATCCTCCACTTTCTTGATGTATTTGGGACTGCGGCTCTTTGCCCTCAGAATCTCCGACTCTCTGGTGTAGGTGCGTCGGAAACCCAAGTTCAAAGTCTGGAACGCGGGCGCAAAATGGCCAAAGGCGCAGCTACTGCCGGAGAGCAAACCGCGTGTCGGTGCCATTGCGGTTCCGCTATGATGCGTCCTTACGTGTAATGACCGGACGATGCTAGCACATCTTCGAGGAGTGGGTAGTGTTGTCGCTGTGCATCATTTCACACTCGCAGCCCTGTCTGCTCCGTAGCCAAGCTCACTTTTTTCAGCAATCGATAAGCAGCCTCGTTGCGAACGTGGCGCGCTAGGGGACAAAGATGTTCCAAATCCGACAGCCCGGGGGGATGGCCCGGGGGTGGGGTTGTTGGCTGACATCAGTAGCAAGACGATTGGAGGAGCGAGCTTCCGATTGCCGAGGAACCAGGACGCATTCTTGTCCCGGACCCATCCTTCAGGACGCAGCCACGAGCACGAGCGAACAGAGCCGCAGAATAAAGCGACGATAAGAAACGCCACCTTCTCAGCAGAATCCGCGACGGCCAATTGACTGCTGCCGAACCCCGAGACCTGCGCGAAACAGCACATAATGGCATCAATTGCTCGCTCCGCTCTGCTGAGGCAGGCACCCGTCACAAGGCAGAGCGTGCTTGCTTCTGGCGCTCTCCGGGTCGCCGCTTTCCACACCTCAGCCAGGAGAAGCCTCCTCCCCCCTCTCCCGCGTATGTGGCATCCGTTTCCAAGCTGTGTATGGCAACCCAAACTGACTTACAATCGCAGAGCGTGTTGAGGGAACAGGTAACTCTTCCTCCTGGCCCTCCCCAGCCCAATCCCTACAGTCCTTTGACAATCTAACCTAAACCCCTTCCACAGTCAACGACCCAGCGCCCGTACCAGAGCCCTCACCCTCGCACGGCTCCTACCACTGGACCTTCGACCGACTCGTAGCCGCATCGCTGATCCCCCTGACGGTAGCGCCCTTCGCCGCTGGCTCGCTCAACCCCACGCTCGACGCCCTCCTCTGCGCTACACTTCTCGTCCACTCACACACTGGCTTCCAGAACATCATCACCGATTACGTGCCCAAGAAGCGCACCCCGCGTGCCCGCAAGTTTTTCACTTGGGGTCTCAACGCCGCCACTGTTGTGGTCGGTTTGGCTCTCTACGAGTTTGAGACGACTGATATCGGTCTCGTCGAGACAGTCAAGAGGGTCTGGGCGGCGTAATCGACGAAGAAAGCAACGGATGTGTCGGGAATAATTGAGGCCGGGGTGGACTATTTGCCTACGCCGCGACAAGTACATCAATCTGCTTTCTTTGCTTTCATCATATTTCCTCTGTTTGGTGGCGGAAAACGGCATAGTGTGGACGCAGTATACCGGTACGGGGATTGGCTACCTTGAACCCAGTAAAATTAAACTATCCACCTGACACGGATAGCGACCAGAAAGTATGGTTGGCTCCCTGGCTGTCAGACTGTAGTAGTTGGTTTTGTGGTGGTTTTCGTGTTGATTGGGCTGCGCTGCCGCAGACCGATACCGCGTATTCAACCCCTTTGTAAGCATAGAGCTAGCAGATGACAAAAAAGAAGGTAAACGTTGTCTGATTGAGATGGGACTTGGCACATGAAGAGCACTCACTGACAAATGCGCACAACGTTGCAATCCAAGTTATGATGGTAGCACGACATAATCCGGTAAACTGGCCACGATGATGTCACTACACCACGAGACCGCGACAAGTTGCACACGCTCAAGTTGATAACAAGCTCGAGATATGATGATAGCCGACCACCCACAAGTAACACTACGCTTGACTCTGTGAAGTGATGGCCTTCGAGTTTGTCTAAGGTCAAGCTGGAAGCACGTTTGTGAGGTGAGATCTTGTCCAGCCTGGACTCTTCTTCTTGCCGTGATAGCCATAGATAACGCTCTCGAACGCCTCGGGGCAATGAAGCCAGGGTAGAAAGGAACCATAACAGAAAAAATTCGGCGAGTCACCAAGGACTCTGTCTCTAGACAAATCGAAAGCACTTCCCTGACCCCACAAAAAAACCAGCTACATTCGACACGAAGGTAAGCCGAACTCGCTTTGTTTCTCGGTCTTCTAAGAGATGACAGAATAATGCCAAATGATGAAAAGTGAAGGTTCCGCCCGCAGGTTCCGCATAATGTTGTTAGACTGACAGATTATTTATTAGTATTCAGCTACCGGTAGTTCACTAATTGGAAAGTATGATTTAGTCAGTCACCCATATAAGCAGACAGGCACCTCAGGTGCGGATATGGGTGCGTAGGTGCCTGCCTATTCACATCGAGCTGTGTTATGCTTTCCCGTTGGGTGATTGGATAGCAAAACAGAAAGATGAAGCACGTGGTTTCGAGCATGTTTGTGAAAGACTGAACGGAAATGGCTGATAAACGTTTTTTTTTCAGGTTGGAGAAGGTGTGACTGGGGCTGACATTGATAGAAAGCCGTACCTCATCGGAAAAGGGGTTTTCTTGTTTCTAGGCCGGAGAAAAACGGACGGGGTGATGTCTCCGATCCAGTCTGCTGGAGGATTTCACGCAAACCCAACGCATTGTTTTCCAACCCATGGTATCAAGAACACCCAAGTGTGAAAAAGGATTTTAGTCGCTAGAGAGAAAAAAAGAGAAAAAAAGAAAAGAATAATCCAGGTACGGCAAATCGAACACAAAAGCTGCTAGTTTTTGCTAAAATCACAGGCGCGGCAAAGACAAACACAAAACGCCAGAGCTAGCTAATTTGAGTACCACAATACCAGCGTGCCTATCTTTGTTAATAGTAGGAAACTTTGATTCTATTCTATTATGCCAAAGTCGACTCGACTCCTGACAGCTAAGGGTATTGGCGGGGGGTTAGACACGAAGACTGAAAAGGAGCTCTGCTAAACTAAAACAGAATTACGTAGACTAGAAAGTGGAGAATCGCCACTCACAGAAGCCACTTGCATCCCATGTAAGCCCGAATACCCTCTAGAACAACTAGTAGGCGTGAAAAACACAACGGTGGATGGACGAGGCAACCTGTAAAGCCCTTCCGCTAAAGCTCACCTATGCCCCAGACATTCCTGGTTGCTGAATGTTACATACTGGGATGGTGGACTGCCTTCACTCACATAACGTCCGGTTTTCCAGCTTAAATTTCTTCATATTACCATTACGCCCCCACCCGCAGCACCTCTACCCCTAATGGCTCAACCTCTATCGCAGTAACTGGTCAACTTCTACTATGATCTAATGCCAACAAAGACAGGCATTAAATAGAAGAGAAAACAACAGGAAAACAGTTGCCAGTGTAAGCGTCATTCGTGCCCCCGCTAGTGAACATTAACATCACTGTAGAAACTGGAAAACATGTCCATAAACCTGCCTCGCGTATCACCTCATCTCAAAATGTACCACTATTGCTCCCCACTTAGGCAGCTCTTCTTCCGTCTTTGGAGCGCTTACCACGCTGCTTGCAATCTCTACCTTCAGACTGGCAATACTGGCCACATCATGCAACCTACCGCTTGAAGTTAGGACTCGCTTTTGGAGGTTGAGTCGTAGATATACCTCCACATCCTGGGGATCCAGGCTGGCAAGTTGCCCAGAAGCTACCTTGTCGACCAAGGCTGCCGTCAGCGGTACCGTCCCCGATACATCTAGGTGAGCCGCGGATATCCCATGTGCGTCGGTTGAGGCGAACACGCCCATCATGCCAATATGGTTCTTGCTAAAGGGCCACTGTCGGGGATCTCGGGGAGCATCTCCGATAAAAATATGGATAGCAAAGGGTTCACTGAGTGCTTGTTTCATGACTCTGATGTTGGCAATCCACTCGCGGTACTGGTGGCCGCTGAAAACGCCCTTGTTGACCGTTTCTGCCGGATTTTCTTCGTTTGATGTTTTTCTCTTGCCTTGGCTTCCTGTTTGTCCGAAAACCTGTCTCTCCGCTCGGGGCATTTTTGTGTCCGCGATTTTTGTCCCCTTCATGAATGAGCTTGCTGGACTCGAGGCGCCATATAGTCGGTTAACCGCCTTGATGACACGGGAGCGCGCCTTTGTGCTTGTATTTGGTCCCGCCATTAGCTCGGGGTATGTATACCCGAACTTAGTATAATCTCGAACTGTGTCGGACGTCCAGAAAATGCCATCTGCAGAAGCAAAGAATGGCGTAAGTGCCGTGGTGGAGTCCTGTATCTCTCCTTTGGACGTCGTATATGATGCCAATGTAGCTGCTTGCGGTGTGACCCAGGTGTCGGGGTACAAAGCCTGCCAAATAGCAAAGATTCGATCAACGTTGGTATGATGCAGCCAGAAAATGGGATCGAAACCTGAGTACGGTATGAATGACATGTGGCCTCCTTGAGTATTCGGCTGGCCGAAGCCGCCGCCGCCAGCAAGAGTATGCACCGTATCATGCAGGGATTCGAGGGAGTCGTATGACTCATTGCTACCCAACGGAATCCAGGCATTGTTGCTGAATGATGTGTAGTTCGCATTGTTCGAAAAGAGATTATACAGTCGCTGGCTCACGGACGGAAGATTCTGGTCGAAGTTTCGGGCCACCAGAGAATTATTGGAGATCGCTGTGTTGTCATTGGTCGTTGGACTTCTAAGAGTACTCGTCCACACGTTCCACTGCTCTTGTTAGGACACTGCTGCTTGATATGCACAGTAAGTTTCAACTTACTGGGCCATGAAGGAACGCGGTAGCGTTAAGGGGCTTAAATGTGTAGCTGTAGAGCGGGTTTGCAATACGTTGTCGTCCGTTTGGGCCATCGACATCTATCCACGAGTTCCCGCCAATACTGAGAGGGAAAACGCTCTGCCCAGACGGCGCCATGGCGGCCCAATCCCAGTAGGGTATGCGAAATCTCGCGGCGGCGGCTCGGTGTCGGTCTCGCGAGGTGCCTGAGGGATAAAAGGCCGCGATTGTCTGAACAAGATCATACATGACTTGCTGCCAAAAGTTAGTGGTCCCTTTGACGAATACAGTGACTTGCTAGGTACCTCATAGAGGACCAAGTAAGGCCGATGCCATGTTGGGAACAGAATCGAAGAGTGTGTACAGTAGCCCGTGTTCTCGTTCCCAGGAGTCGGGCCAACGCCGCCCCATGTTTGGTGAGGAACCCCGTGAATACCTGCGGGACCGTCAGTCATTCTTTGGTTCTTGGTAGCATAGGCAGTAGCGCGTGGGACGGACCTGTCAACCCGTACCACGAAATAGGTGATTCCTGGTTGGTGAATTGTAACATGCTAAGGGCGAGAATGTAAAGTGACCACTGCTCGTGGTCTTGTTCAAGTTTGCGGATCTCCAGCCTAGGTTGAGTTGCCATCCCCATCTCGCCTCTTGTGACCAGGGGTTCGTCGACCTGGCGTTTGATGTGGTGCGAGATATCGAACCCAAAGTTGTAAGAGCCGTGCTGGCCCAAGATGGCGGGAAGCAGAGAGACAATCACGAGGAGTAAGAAGACGGGGGCAGCCATTCCGGTAGATTCTTCGCGTTCTCGCTGCTCTGTCCCGAGTGTCTGACAAGAGGTGGGTAACTCGAAGGGGAGGAACTCGAAGACAACCGAGCAGTACGACCAGCGTCGTAGGTAACAGCAACTTGGGAGGGGAGTGAGGAGGAGCCAACAGAGCGAGTGGAAGCTGCTGGGTGCCGTTGGGCGACCCAGGAAATTACGTCTAAGTCTGAGGAACCTACGGCTGCCAGTAGGGAGGAACGGGTGCTAGATGCCGAAGAAATGAGAAACCTCAAAGAAAACGGAGTCGGGTCTGAAATTTCAGGACAGACGAAAGCTGCAGTCAAATGCTGCGACCCTGTTGGATACAAGGAAGGAGCAGGGGCCGCCGCGTGGTGTGGGAGGCAGATTTCTGGGCTCATCGCGCCTTCCACGTATCATCCCAAGGACCAGATGTCGGTCAACGGCTGGGGCTCCCTTGCAAGAGGAGGACCTAGTCGGTTGTGCACTAAAAATACAGCAACAGCCCAGGCAAACAGAAGCCCAAAAGGAGCGGATAGCTGCATGGTATAAAGGGGCCACGACATGCAAACGCCCGCAGAAAAATCAGCACTCATGTCACCATGACGGCTGCCTGCATACATCCATCTCATCAGTGCTACCACCGAGATTGCGCTCACCTCGTGGCTTTTTGGGTCTCAGTCAATCCGAGACCGCTGATGTTTGGGCAGTGGAACTTGCGACGAGCGCTGGCAGTCGATGAATGACCATTCTAGCCTGTTGTTCTATCGCCGTGCTACGCTACAAAAAGTTCAACCAACAAAACAAGAACGCCCTACCTGTTTCCCGTTTCCCAAAAGTTATCTACGCAAGCAGCCCACTCTGGAGTGGCGTAAACTTCGTCGGCCTCAGTGGCCCTCGGCGGATGGCATCTTTCTTGTCAACCTTGTACTTCAACTTGACGCCCATGGCCGCGAGTTCGGCGTCCAGGAACTTGAGCGCGCCGGGTACGACCACTTGCGTCGTATTCTCTCCTCCGATCCACTGAACGCCGTGCCCATCTTCCCATATCTCGCCGACCAAATTCATGAGATCTAGGTCCTCGATGTCATCGAGTTGCTTTGCACAGTTCCGGCATCGCACGGTGCCGACTGCCTTCTTCTTCCCGATGAATGGGGATACCGTTGGCTGGACGGCCAGGAAAGACCCGCAATCCCGACATATCCACGATTTGGAGTAATCAGAGCAGTTCAACAGCCGGTCTTGCAATAGGAAGGCCGTTCCATGGGCAAGGAGCGCATCGCGTTCCATTTCTCCGACACGGATACCACCTCCCCTCTTTCTGCCTTTGATCGGCTGGCCTGTCGTGGGCACGACCGGACCTGTCGTTCTGACTTGGTACTTGTCGTTCACCATGTGACGCAGTCTCTGGTAATAGACGCAGCCAATGTAGATGTCAACGGCAAACTCTTCGCCTGTGATTCCCGAGTACATTGGTTCGTTTCCATGATAGTTGTAGCCAGCCATCATGAGTTGGTGACCAAAGTAGTCGGCTGCTGTGTTCTCCTCATCGAACTTGAAGGGTGTGCAATCCTGAGCGAGACCGTGAAGAGCCCCCGACTTACCAGCTAGCGATTCGACAAACATGCCGATAGTCATACGAGACGGAAAAGCGTGTGGGTTGATGATGACATCGGGCTGGATGCCTGATTCCGAAAATGGCATATCAACAGCCGGCCACTTTTGGGAACAGACACCCTTCTGGCCGTGTCGGGATGAGAATTTGTCGCCGATAACAGGAGAGCGAGGTATCCGGAGTTTAATCGACACCGTCTGGAGTGGCTCACTGCCTGTATCACTGCCAATGATGCGGACTTCCTCCACAAAGGCATCTTCGGAGTCTTTATACTTTTCAAAATGAGTGATGCCGTCTCGATTGACCGGCTTGCCATTGTAATCGGCAGAGACTGTGTGCCATGCGCAAAGAACGTCGCCTTCTCGAACGAGCCGCCCGACAAAGGGGAGTCCATCTTCATCGAGCATGGCCTTAATATGCGCTCGAATGGTGCCACCGGGGGCAAACCCAAACATCTTAGTGATGCCACCTGACGAACGCGTCCTTGAATCGTCCTTCAGGCTGACCTTTTTGGTCTTGTAAATCGTGCCGTGACCAAACCCTCTCTCGTGCGCCGATTTATTAATGATCATGGCATCGTCCATGTCATACCCCGTATATGAAATGACAGCTACTACGGCGTTCATACCATTGGGAAAGTTGTCAAAGCCATAGGTATTGTGCAGCGGCGTCCTCACGATTGGTGTTTGTCCTGTTTGGAGGCGGTACATCTTGTTGTCTGTACGGTGCGCAAGCGCGGTTCCTGGTGTTCCCATACTTTGCTTGCCCATCTGACACTGGTACATGTTACGGGGAGACTGGTTGAAGTTGGAAAACGGCGTCATGTTGGCGAGAATGGAGAGTATGTCGGTAGGATCAAATTCGACGTGTGTCGAGTCACCCGGAGTGATGTCGGACTCGGCAATTGCAATCGACATGTACGGCTGCTCGTACGGCCCAATATAGTCCTTTTTGTCCAGAGCCAGGTACTTTACCGGCCGAACCATCCGCGCCGGCGTTGAACACATGTAGAGGCCTGGATAGGAGCCGCTTTTAGATGGGGGGACGTACCCGAGTTCAAGCTGGGCGGGTACTCCGTGGCCACCTTCAACTTTGAGATGCCGGAGAGTGTCCGCAATTTCCTTGCACTGTTTAGGTGTGCACCAGCCAATAACCTTTCCATCAAGCATTACTACGACCGCCTCGCTCGTCGAAGCCGAGGATATGCTGGCAACACCTAGCTCGGATACGATACGTGGAATGGCAGATACGTCAACTGCTTCTGTCATGATCTTGCATTTATGCGCCATGTGGTTCAATAACCCACAAGGAGAACCATCAGGGGTGTGGACAGGGCACATGAAGCCCCAGGACTCGGGAAGCAGCTTTCGCACCGTGGTTGTCTTAAGCTGCGCGAAGAAGCTACCACGATGGACCATGCGGAAATGGCTGATAAATCTTAAGAAGTTGAGCTTCTCGGCAACAACAGTGAATCCGGACGTTTGCTGAAGGTCAAGGCCGGAAGGACTTATTAGGTTTCCTGTCGACATAAAATACTCCAAGGCTTGGCCGATGTTCTCATTTGTCCGCCGGAAAGTCGCCGCGGGGAAGTCCTTTTTGAAGGTTGCGGACGTGAAAGATACCGTAGGGTTCTTTCTAAAATACTCGCGAAAGGCCAGCCGAACGCCAACAGTCAGAAGCTCTTCCATTCTCTCCTTCAAGATCATACCGTAGAGGAAACCTCCAAGGAGAATTTCCTGGTTCTGGACGGCATCAGGGTTGTCGACTGCGCAATCGCCGGCGACGAGGGCGTAAAGCTTCTGGCACATGAAGAGGAGCATCTTGAATTTGTCGGTATCTTGTTCCTCCGTCACTTTCATGCAGCCAAGGTGGACTAGGACGACTTTTCGCAGAAACTCGGTTCCCACATCGTAGTCGGACGTATTATCTGGCACTCCAAGCACCACCCTGAATTTCTCTCCAAGGTAGGCCCGAGTTTGCGTTTTTGAATAGAGTCCGTACACCTTATACGTCCGGAGAAGCAGCTCGACACGGTCGGTGAGGAAGGTGTTTTGAACCCCCGAGGACTCGGGCGGACCAACCAGTCCCTCGAAAATCTCGCGATCGTTTGTGTCAACGAGGGCCTTGAGAATCATCATGACAGGAACGAGATATTCGTTTTTTCTCCAAGAGAATCTGAAGGTGACATTACCGTCGCTGAGGTAGTGCAGGACATTGGTCTGCGACGTCTCGTCGGGCCGAACGGAACGCACTATAATACCGTATGGTGTGTACGCGGGACCGCGATTTGTGAAACTTGGGCGGATAATAGCCAGCGGGAAGTTTCTCTTATTGACAAGGAGCAGCCGAATGATTTTCTCGATGCCGTTGATAATGAAGTACCCGCCTAGTTCTTCCGACTCTTCTTTTCTGGCAACAAGTAGCGCCGGGGGGTTATTCTCGAGGTAGCATTTATTTGACTGAAACAGGGAAGGTTAGCGGCGTGTGGGAAATGCCGGTAGCGTCTTGTAACTTGCCTTGATCATGATAGGCATCTGGCCGAGCTCTCTGACAAACTCGTGTGGTTCACCATTGTTGATCCGGTATTCGAGTGTCGCAGTGAGCTTTCCACGGTATGAAACATGTCGCTCTCTGCACTCTGCTGGATATATCTCCCTGTTTTTGGCGTACTTGTTGATCGGCGGGACTTGGGACTTTTGCAACGAGATGCTCTTGTATCGAATCGTCAATTTGTTCTTATCCGCAGGGGCTGCCCTCTCGTCGCCATCGAAGAATGTCTTGATACCGATCTCAGCCAGCGCTTGGTCAATCAATCCCGGCTTTCCATCCTTGGAAAAGAGGGCATTGAAAGATTCGATGTGAGGATTGACAGCGGCTTGGAGTGCTGGGTACGCCGAGCGATCGGTGGGCGGATTTTGGAACAGCTTTTGGCGTCGCGCAATATGATATTCGTGATCCCACTTCGTGCTAGTGCGCTCGGGGGCCATATTGAGAAACCCGTCCGTGGCAAATTGCCAGAGCCACTGCGTTCTGAAGTCGGAGCGGTGTTGAATTGGCCGATTTCGAGGACGAAGATGGGTGCAACAGCAGACTTGTGAGCATCCCGCAACTTTTTTCCCCTTATCTCTTATCGGAAAGTAACTTAGCCCCACCCCGCGCGTCGTGGTGGGGCGGGCCCCAGACCCATGCTGCATGTCAACAGGTCTACCGACATGCCACGGAGACGACATATCAAGAGATACAAGCGTCAGATGCTCTCGTTTTCTGAGGGCGAATGGCCACCATAGACCTCCCTGAATGTTGTTTGCAGTACCATTATAGAATGCGGGCCTAGTAAATTGTTTCTGATATATCTTTAGGTACCTACTTCTCCGCCATCTGTCCTGCACGGACCGGATTGGCAGGGCAGTCCGGCCTGTGGTGTTACCGTCACTTCCGCGCCGCCAATCCTGCATTCATCGACCGCGTCCAGTCTCATCCTCAATGTATCATGAAAAGAGAGCTAGTAGCACACGAAACGGAGCCGGTCGTCAAGACACTGTTATCAGTCGAGTCCAGCAAACGGGCCGATACAATGATGGAGAGACGGCTAGACCGTCCCTGCCACTCTCTGCCCCTACGTATTAGGGAGCAAGCCCTATTGTCCAGCTTCTATGTGCTTAACTTTCACTTGATGCGGGATTCATCAAAAAGGTTTGTGTATTTGTGTTTTGGGTCCGCCAAACTGCGAGTGGCTTTCTCTGCGCGTTTCACCCCAGCAAAAACACCTCTCCCAGGCTGGGAGTGCCCTTGTCATCAAGGAACGGGATATTGCTCGGGACCTTGATGATGCCTTTGCGCATGAGTGGACCAGTTCTGAAGAGGTTGAGGTTGGGTTGTGGCCGGTGGGGTCCGCCGAGGTCGCCGTAGGTCGGCCGGTGTACTGTTTGGTTTTTGTATTGGTTGACCGAGGTCCCTCAGCTCCATGCTGGGCTGGACGTTGTGGCCGTGGGTGTTCTTGGGATCCGTATGCGCTGGACCTACGAAGCAGCGTTCTGGTTCCGGGAACGTTCAAATGTGTGGATTTGGGCAATAAAAGCTAGGCCGGTGTCTGCCCCTTGCCGGCCGCCCTGCGGCCCTCTGCAGGCGCGCGAGCTTGCGGGTTACGGGTTGCGGCAGTTTGCCCTATAGTTAGCGGGACGGCCGGAACAGGCAAGTTCCACCTGGCCGCGCTTCGCGGCCGTGTGCGAGTTTTAAACAAGCCCGTCGTCATCCAGTAAAATTCACAGCACACACAGCACCTCAACCGCTGGCGCCCCCAATGGCAGCCGCGCACACCGTCCGCTCACTCAACCGGGCCGCGGCCTGGTTGAACAAAGTTGAAGCAGCTTGCTCTCCATGTCCCAAAGCAGCCAGCGAAACCTGAGGAACTCCCACAGGATATGGTCTACCCAGGTGCCTACTTTCTTCCATTGGCAGAGCTGCAGCTGCCTGCCCCAGTCGGTAGCTAGTAGGTACCAAAGTAGCTCCTGCTTCTCTGCCAACCAGGCTTGCTTACATGGCCGCGGCCATCGGGCAGCCTCATCCCAGGCTGCGCCGCTTGCAACTACGGTGCGATGCGTTCAACGACCGACGTGACCTCGGGCGCGCCTGTTTCCAGGTTTCATCATTGCTGATTTTGTTGAGAGTCACTCCCGTTGTTGCGCTTGGGGCCGTTACAATTTGGTGCCGCCCATTGGCTTCCTCGGCGTGGGGAACCCTTGAAAGCTTGATCGCCCAATCACTGAAAGCTACAACCCCGCTGTCTGTTGGTGGCCTCTGCCATCATTCTGTCCCAGATCAACAAGCGTCAAGCTCCGCACCTGCGTCGAGCGTTTGTGCATCCTGCACCAGATAAGTACCGCAGCCGTCCGGGCAGATCGGTCCTGTTCCGATTGCGCTCTAAGCTCAAGTGATCTATGGTGGAGGAGCAGAGAGAAAGATTCGAGCTCATAGCCCTACCTAGGCACCTATCAGCAGACGAGGACATTCCTGGCGACGCCTTCCTGCTCCAACGCCCCAGATCACGGCAGCAAAACCAGACCAGAGCGCGAACATCGCCCCTTCCCAGTCCCTGCTGCATCATCGGCAGCCGCAAGCCTTCGCCGAACCTCAAAGTACCCATTCTCTGCCCTTTTCGCGAACTACACCTTTCCCATCTGTCATCCCGTCATCCGCCTAGAACTAGGTACCCCGCTGTCTTGTGCGCGATACGACGGCACCTCCCCGGACGCCTCTAGTTAACCCCCCATCATCCCCTGCTTTGGCCTTCTGTCACCCGCTCGACTGCTGCCGCTGCCGCCATCGCCGCTCGCCGCTCGCCAGGGCTCTGCATTGACGGGGAATCTAAACCTAGTCAGGCTGGCCGTTCCTGGCTTCGAAGCCGCCGCTTTCGCTCATGATCACAGACGATCACCTCGCAAATTCGACGTCTTGTTTCCATTCTTGCCGTCGGGCTGCTCCACCCCGGCCTCGCACACGAATGAAACCCTGGTCCTAGCTAACCGCTGTCTTGTTCAACATCACAGCTTCCACTGAGGCACGGACCACACCGCAACGGAACTTGCACAGCAGCTAGATTGCATCCCTTGGTGGCATCTTCGTCCGGTGGGCCTGGATCGCTCGCCTGCGCTGCCCCGCGCTTGCTGTCGCCGATTCACAAAGAAATCACTCTGGCACTCTGTCTGCCCACGAAATTGCAGGGAAGTCATCGGGCTCGGGTCATACGAGACATTTACTCCTATATTTTGTGCCGACTTAAAAAGTCTGAGCGCCAGAGTATATTTAAACTCTCTGAAGTGAGACTGCTGCCATCCATCCCACAACCTCCTCTCACCGACTGCGTTGTTGCCCGGCTTCGATCCGCGCGACTTTGCTCCGACAACCACCTTACTAAGTCTTCCTCGAGCGACTATACTGCTTGCCGCGCTGGCACCCAATCCATTCGCAACCATGGCGGGGGTATTCAAGAGGGTGTATGAGTGGCTGCTCAGGACCTTTTGGTAAGTGAGCAGTGGATAATTGCAAAGCCAGTCTCAAAAGCTGTTGGGGACCGTCTTCCGTGTTCACATGTTCCCTGGGGACAAACTGGATCTTTGCGCTGACGCCCTGGACAGGGCAACTGAGATGGACGTGACGATGGTCGGACTACAAAATGCGGGCAAAACATCTCTTCTCCGAGTGCTATCGGTGAGTTCAGGGTGGGCGGCTCGGTGAAGGCCTGTTGTGAATACTGACGGCGATTTCTTGCCTAGGGCGCTGAGTTCGAGATCGAGTAAGCACTGACCTCAGCGGTTGACCTTGCCCTTCCTGCTTGTAGACGTGATCGAAAATGCTGGCCCTCTTCATTTCGTGTCTCCGGCTGACCTCGCATTATAGCACCATCCCGACTGTCGGTTTCAACATGAAGCGAGTGCAAAAGGGGCATGTGACACTCAAGTGCTGGGACTTGGGTGGCCAACCCCGCTTCCGCCAAATGTGGGAGAGATATTGCCGTGGTGTCAACGCCATTGTTTTTATCGTCGACATTGCCGATATGGCTCTCATGCCCATGGCGAAAGAGGAACTTCACATCCTCATGGGTAACGAGTCATTGACTGGGATTCCGCTTCTTGTCCTCGGCAACAAATCTGACCTCCCGGACAAGTTGACAGTGGACGAGCTGATTGACGTTATGGACCTCAAGAGCATTTCGGGCCGCGAGGTATCGTGTTACGGTATTTCGGCGATGCAGGAGACCAACTTGGATGCCGTTATCCACTGGTTGGTGAAGTATGCCAACAGGTAACGGGTCATCCTGGATGCGCTACGCAGCGCGTCCGTATCTGTTGGCTTTGCTCAGTTCAGCATGTCCAAGCGTTTGAGCTAAGGTGGTTTGCAACGTGGGACTGTTTTTTCTCTTTTCGTTTGCACTTTGTGTTGGTTGGTGCGGGGAAAAAAGACCTTCGAATCTCGACCGGCAACGGTTCATAATCCTTCCCGTTCATCAGGTTGCGGGATGAAATATCTGCAACAAATCAGTTCTTCTCGGCCAGTCAGTCATCAACAGCATATCCTGATTCCAATTTGGGCCTGCAGGCTTGACGGTTTGTCATATCTCGAGACGAGTTGGCGTCCTGAGATGCGGGGGTGGGAATGAGATGTATTGACGACTAGATGGATACTGGCACTCGCCACCCGCAGGGGTTTTTCCTTGTTTGAAGGACGGTGACCTGTGGGATACGACAGGCGGGATCATGGCTCATGAACTGCCTTTGGTTGCTGTGTTGTGTTTTGGATAATTTGTATTTTGAAGGGCGATTCTGAACGTTTTTCACGATGATGATTTGTGGAATGAGTAACGATGCGTCAGCTGTGACCGATACTGTAGTGATGAATGGCGACTTTCCATTCAACAGCTGAGGGCAGTGAAGGGCGCCCCGCCTGGGAAGACTTGGGTGGCAATTGAGAGGCGCGCCCACACAGCGTGGTGATGGTGGGTAAGAGGTATCGCAGTGGGGCGGGAACCTTAACGCCGCTGCAATTTCTCGCGAAAACAGAAGGGGAAAAGTGAAAAGGGAAACAATGAGAATAGTGAGTAGATGGAGCATGAGAATTGAAAAAAAAAGGAAAATCTGCATCGCAATTGTCGAAAGGAGACCGCGGAAGGCCCTGATACTTCAACTACACACAGACCATTTTGACCATTTGACGTGTGATGGTTTGATTGGCTAGCTTCGATGACCTGGCAAAATCCCATCAAACCCTACAAGAAAACGAGCGAAAGCAACCGAGGGGAAAAAAGAAAATTCGGGTCGCTTTCGTCAACACGTCCTCTTGCTGGAGAGTTCAAGCGGCCCTAGATTAGAAGACAAGACAAGAGGGCAGAGAGGCACGACACGGTATTTTGCCTTTTTTCTCCACGCCCATGGCGGAGATGGAGATTGATCCTTCTCGGGACTGCAACACTCGTCGAAAAGAGACGCACCAGGTGTTGTGCAATCTGAAGCTGCATGATATTGGATGGAAATGGTCCTACACAGTACCTCGGGACTGATCTGCCTTATTCTGTGCCGACGGGACCTCCAATATTCCCTCGAGCTTCCGAAAAGACGGCATTCCGGGATTTTGAAGCAAGAAGCAGCACCTACTTTGAACGTGGATAGATTTCATCGGTGCCTGCAATCGAATCCCAGACCCCAAAGCTCAGGGCCCCGGATCCTCACCGGCTAGATGCGGCCGCCCGTGTCTGAAGCACTCACCGTCCAGGCAGTCGCTTATTCTTCAGACGCCTTTGACCTTATCCGGCAGCAGCGCCGATGACATTCTGCCACTGAGCATTCCTACTATACAGAAGCAGCTCAAAGACAACACCAAGTGCAAATTGACGGTACAGAGATCACAATCTAGATGTTAGCTCCCAAGTCCTGAGATCGAAACCACTGTCTGTGTGGTCTTCGATGAATCTACAAATCTGCGCCCACTGGGTTGGTTCCCCAGCTCCAAAGCGTTGGCCGAGTCTGTAGAAGATTGTGGATACGAGGGTCTGACGTGCAGTTTGCCGCATTCTTCAGCTGAAGTCTCGGAGGGACAAGGCTGTCCTGCTGATCTCGACTTGCTGATACCACAGCTCGTGCCCCCTTCTGTTTCCCCCATATACCTTGTAGAAATAATCTGGAGGTAGGAAACGGGCAGGTCAAGTTAGGTTCTGTGGCTTGTGTCAGACACCAGATGCATTCGATATCAAGTTCAGGGTCACAGTCGATGCCCAGTCCGTAAATAACTCCGATGTTTGCTCCGTCCGGCTTAGCAAGTGGCCCTAGAAATGAATCCCTGTACTATTAGCAAAAGCGGTGCTGATTTACTACCTCTTTTATGTGCCAATAGTACCAACTCTGCGCGCCCGGCGAATTACACCTAGTCACCGCGTCGGGAGAAAACCTCGTTCGAAGGCTAAAAAGCCGAGAGTCTGATTCCTATCTCAGCCAAGACGCGCAATAGCACCCCAGCAGGCCATCGGAGACCGATATCGACCCGTATGTGATCAATGCAATTCCGAACGCCGTCAGTGTCCTCATAAACCCTCCGCTTCCTAGAGCAACCACAACATGACCCCAATCAACGGTAAGACTTCTGGAATCTCGCACGGGCACCCTTTCCGCCAAATTTCTTGGGCTCGCACCGTCTTGGGTCGGCAACGAGAAGGCTGCGATCGAACTGGATGAGGGCAGTCTTCAGCGTGTTCTTGCTGTGCTCGTCGACGTACTTGGCGTAGTAAGCGACCTAAAACGTATTGGGTCAATCAAATCGTTCCTCGTTAAGCAAACCCGAAGGCCATAAATCGGTTATACTAACAATGGCCTTGGCAATCTGTATGTGAAATTCGCAGTTAGCATGGACGTGCTCAAGTGCAATTATTCTGATTCTCGGGAGACACTCACCGCCTGCCGCACAGCGTAAACCTGCGATGTGTGACCACCACCGGAGACTTTGATCCGGATATCAACACCCTGGTACTTGTCGACGCCGAGGAGGAGAATAGGCTCATAGAGCTTCGCACGGAGGATCTCGGGGGCGAAGAGCTTGAGAGGTGCGCCGTTCACCTTAACGAGACCCTTGCCTTGCACACAGCGCGCGACGGCTGCAATTCGAAAATTGTCAGTAAATCGATAGTGGCTCAATCAATGGGACTCGAATCGAGAGAATACATACCGGTGGCATTTTTCTTCTTGCCAAAAACCTGGACTGCCTGAGGGGTCGCCATTTTGTCTATTATGGCAAGATCGCTTCGTTTGTCGTTGCGGCTTGAATTTCCGAGGTGTTGAAATTTGTGTGTGGAGGGGAAAACGACAATGGGGCTAGTTAAGTCACGTGCTCGGGTCGCGGCTGCTCCAGGGCTGAAGGGTTGGGCGGGCTCCACTGTAGCCAATGTTAAGAAACGCGGTCACTGGCAACTTCTTTTCCATTTGATTGCTTAAATCGTTGTTTGGCTGGATCACGATGCAGAACGCCCAGGCTGCTAACACTTTCTCACAGCTTTTGAAGTGATGTTATTAACATCACCAACCTATTTCTAGAAGCAAATCAACCGACAGTGGTCTCAGTTGACTTACCCGACTCCAGACATTATCCAATTGTCAGGGCCTAGTGTGCACTTTACTACTACGCTCGGCATTGATCCTTAAATCATGCAGTCTTGAGCCATGAGATATCCCAGCCCGAACGGCATTTATTACAGTGTAGTGCACTCTCAAGACTCTGTAGACAGCTGCCGTCAGCTGAAGCCCAAACCAGAAGGTTCCAGGTTAGATGATCAACATCTGCTGCGGTCTCACTGGAGCGGGGAATGACAACGCCAAGCCACTGCCAATCCGCCACTCCGACATATCCCAGGGAGACAGATTACCTCATTCGTTTCCCGTTTGCCCGTCCACTGAGCCTGCTTGTTCACGTGCCCTGACCTGACCTGGTATTAACAAGTCATGCAATGATTTCCTAGCTTGCTAGTGTGGGTGATGCAAGCCTTCTTGAATCTGAATTTGTTCTCGCAAAACAAAGTTGTGGTTGCGAGCGGGGTTTCTTTACATTGCAAAGGGCAAGTTTGGTCTCTTGGGAGTGTGTCGAGTTTTGCTTGGCGATGTGGCGGGCTACCTCCCTGACCAGTGAGGTAAAGGGCGAGATACGTTTGTCGGCTGGAGTGGTGCCGTGATCGTGGGAGCATCTGTACTCAGCCACCCTGGTCCACATCGGTCGTCATCATTACCGGCGTACACGAACTTGGCGTATTCAAACGGGACATCATCGTCCCGATTCGCTGGAATTTGCTGTCAGCGCCCTGAAAGACGTGAAAATACGGCGCTATGCATGTGTTCCTTGTTTGCACGGCCCCGCCTGCACATCGAGTTTAAACCAGGACGTCACCCCTACATTTTCCCCAGTTGCTGCTGTCAATTTTCCTGCACTTTAAAATCGCTCCACCACACTCCACGTTGTGCAGCGACATTCCCAACGCCCGTACAGCGACAATATCAACGAACGCGCCGCATACGGGCAATCTTACCCAAACTAGCATATCGCACAGAAAAGGGAATATCCGAACAGACAAGGAAATGCCTGCAATTGAGCAGTTGGCCGATTTGGCCAAGCGACAGAACGTTGTCTAGTGAGTAGTGCACATTGCGCTCGCCCGGTCAGCGACACGGCTAACACCTTATAGCACATGTCCCGATGGCTACTACCTGAGCGGTCGTACCTGCTACCGTAATAACGCATGGTGGTGGTGGGGAAGATGGGTCTTCGCTGGTCTCTGCGTTCTGTTCTTTGTCGCGATCCTGCTTCTACTTGCGTAAGTTGCCTCACGGTTGCCCCTTGCATCCTATGGCTTGCTAACTCAATGTAGGCGGAACTCGCGTCGTCGCCGTCGCCGCGGACTCGCCCCGATGAGAGGAACTGGCTGGATGGCACCGGCTCCTGCCTACTATCCCCCGCCTCCTCAGTACACCCCGAACGCTGCCCCAGGCGCGCCTGTTTACCCTCAGGCCACGGGTCAGAAGTTCAACCAAAATGACGGATATTTTGCGAACCAGAACCAGTACGGTCAGCAACAAGAGGGAGTTCAAGTGCAACAGCCGCCGAATACCTACCAGCCGACCCAGTACCCTCACAATGGCGAGCCAGTTTATGCGCCACCCGAAGGACCTCCTCCCCCGAAGCGTAACTAGAGGGTGGTCCCTGGCAGTGGTCTAAGGACCGGTTTCTTCATTGAGAAAGGTTGTAGGTGAAACAGCACTTTGGGCGTCGGCGTTCGGGACATTTGTTGTATCACCGGATCGGGGCGGTTTAGACGCCACATCACTGTAGTTTTTTAGAAACGACGCAAGGATCAGGTTGGCTCTTTTGTGAGATGCTTCTCCTTCTCCTCGTAGCATCCGTGGAAACGAGGGAAAGGGTTTTGGCTGCTCGATTGTTTGCTAAGAGGGGTTGCCGTTTTCCATAACCTGGGTTATCTTGTCTGTGGAAAGAAGGACGCCTTTTCTCGTCCTCGATTAAGACGTCCGTAGGTTTTTTCTTGTAATTGCTTCCGTAGCACTCTCGTAATTTGTATCCCATAGACTTCCGGTTGTTTTTCCATCCACAAACTAGGTGCTAGGTGAGTGAGAACTTCCTGGCTTCGCACAACTCTCAAAGGAAAATGCCGCCAAGCTGATTCCACGCATCCAACAGGAGTATAAGCTCTTGCGAATGTTTATCTCCCATGGGGCTGCATGATGTGTGATGGCACGCAAACGCATCGTGAGTTTGCAGAACGTTGCGTCCTCTCGAGCACCTTGAGAATCTCGGCGGCGCGGGTGGCGGTTGACGTTAGTGTACGTATAACTCAGTCGGGTTGCCAAATTCCCTTATCCGTCGTTTTGCGAGCCGAGGGTAACTATTTGAGAGCCGATCTGGTGCCTATCGAAATTACCTAGACTCTGCATCAAACCCTGGCCGTTGTTTGCTTGTTGAGGGTCGCAATTTCCAGTCGGCCTGTGCATTCCGTTTTCACTTTCCACGTGCTCTGCGGTCTGGCCTTGGTCGGTTATATGCGTCGCGAATCGCCTGAGGAATCTCACGTTCTTAATCTGATGAGGAAACCTAATTTATAACCGGGCTGCGTCTTTCTGCGTGCGCTGAAGGCAATGGCGAAGACAATGAATTTATTAGCCTGATTGGCCTGCCGATGTGGCAGCAGTCATCCAGCGGAATTGGATGCGACTGGGGACATCGTCGAAGATCACCCCCGTCCCTTGCAGACGAGCGACAGGCCCATGCGCTGTTTTTCTGAACCCTTTGGACTGGTCATTTGTGTCCATCGTCCTGGGAATTTCATCCCGGACGCCAGTTTCGTCTGTGTGCTCTTGTCGATTGCAGCGGCTGCGCCCGAGTTTCGTGTTTCAAACCCACCTCTCGGCGACAGCGTCGACCAAAGTCAGCAGGCAGTTCAGGCCTATCCAGGAGCTCTCCCTCCCAGCCTGCCCACCACCACCAAATCGGTTCCTGAGCTACGCCTCGTCGCCCGCATTGTCCTTTTCCCCTGCGCCACGGTCTCCAGACTCAGAGAAGCCCTTTCCCTAGCGTCGTCCCATCATTTCCACACTCTTTGCCGCGCTTCGACAATAGTTATTTACCAAACTTGCCTCACTCCTTTGAACTCTGCTTCCTGCCTAACGGCGCGACGTATCTTGTGCTTATTGCAACGAAAACGAAGAAACGCAGGGATTCCGATAACCAGAGTCCGTCCAGGACAAAGCGTTTTAGCCTACCTGTCGCCCGGCGATCATACACAACTCGCAGCCCGACCGAACGTGTGCGAAATGGGGCTATAGCATTCGCTACCATTCGATCTTTTTCTCTTTTCCATTTCTCTGGACTCATCAACAGGAAATCGCATTTCCCTGTTCGTCCCACTCCACCGAGGATCGCCAATTCACTCCTTTGATAATCCCCCGACGAGGGGTGTTCCTCGGCGAAACACCTTTTTCCGTGGAAGAAGGACGACTTCAAGATGCCAGCTGTTGAAGTGGCTATGAGGAGGAGCCTCCAGGAGGGGTTTGGGAAGTTGCTTCTGGCCAGTCTTCAGCCGGTGCTTGGACGCCGGCAGAGCCTGGTCGACCAGGCGAACGATGTCAAGACGGCCCTTACAAGCTGGGATGGTTGCATGGCCGCGACATATTGCAAGTAAGTCAGACGATAGCGAGTGGAAGTAACTTTGCCGTCGTGGCTTCAAGAGCTGACTGGTCGGTTCATCAGGTGGCCAGTCATTGCGGTTATCATTATCGGCGGATTGATCGTCTTCTCTGTCGTCTGGTGCATCATCAGATGCGCTTGCTGTGGTCTCTCATGTTGCTGCAATTGCTGTCAGTGTCTAAAATGTTGTGGCAATTGTTGTGGCATGTGCGACCCCCCAAGAGGTAAGCGGCACAAATATTTGGACGAACCGTATATTCCGCCGAACCAGGGATACAAGATGCAGCCGCCGATGCATCCTCACTTTCCACCTGTTGTCCCGACAATGACCCCGGCCGCCACAGGTGTATCAACCGGCGTAACGTCAGCTGGTGCACACGGACCGCCTCAGTACGCCGAGTTCGACTTGAGCAAGCCCAAGGGCGGGGATGATGCCCTGCCAGCCATGCCCTCCTGGGATGATGCTGGGAAGCAGAAGGTCTTTGTGGAGGAGGAGGCTGTCGAGATGGACCAGTTGAAGAAATCCGAGGCAAGCGGCCAGGGTGCCGGCCAGAATGCAGCCATGATGGCTGGAGCTGCTGCGTTGCCGGGTCAGAGAAGTCCTGCGGGCTCGCCCGGTGTTGGCAGGAGCCCTTACGGCCCCCCTACCGGCCAACCAGGCTCAAATGGTTATTTCCCTGCTTCTGGTGTAGATTCAGACTACGGCCAACCTGGTAGCGGCTATGGCCAGCCTTCGCCCATGGGGCAGGACCCAGGGTACGGGATTGCGGGTGCTGCCATGGGGACAGGCCGAAGGTCGCCTTACGATAACAACGGCGGGTATAATGATGGAGGCTACGGACAAGGCCAAGCCCAAGGCTATGGAGCGCCCATGCGACAGGATAGCCATGGTGGGTATGGCGCTGGAAGGCAGGGCGGCGGGAGCTATGATAATTACGGTCCCCCACAAGGAAATCAGGGGTATGGCTCAGGCGCCCGCCGGTCTCCCTCTAACGAACTGGCAGTGGACAACTCTTATAACCAGACAAACCCTGGCTACGGCCAAGGTGCTGGATACATTCAGGATACTGGATACAACCAGGACATTGGGTATGGCCAGAACGCAGGCTATACTCAAGAGACTTCGAGGCACTCTCCTGCGCCGCAAGCCGGGTATGGTCAGAGTGCTAGCTACGGTCAAGACCTTACAAGGCGATCGCCCGGTCCGCAGGTAGCCTACGGTGGCTATGACAACGAAGGGTACGACAGACAGTACAATACCGAGACGTCTCGCCCACTAAGGCCAACCCCGCAGCGCCAGTACACCCGCGACACGCAGGCCATGGCGGCCCAGGGCGACGCGGGCTTCGATTTTGGAACGTCTGGCTACAGTCGCCCGGCAGCCGGATACAGGCAGCCAAGTCCCATGCAACAGCAACAGCAACAACAAACCCCGGGGTATCCCGGATATAAGCCGTATTCTCCTACCAGCAACCAACCGCAGGGAGGCAACGGATGGTGAGAAAAGTAGGAGGCGGCGAGTGTCAGCTACCCACAAATGCATGTGTGCGGTTTTGCATCATATAGATGGTGTTAGTTGTTTTGTCATTCCCGTTCGAATTTTTGGAGCTTTCTTGGGAAGTGGTCGATATGATACCGGAAATCTGTTTCGGGTTTTGCCACGAAACTGGCTCTCGCGCTTGGGTTAGGTCCAGAAAGACCAATGGGGAAGAGAACGGGCACGAGAAAGAGCAGTCATTCCGTCTGCGACTCAGTCAGTCAGCCGCCGTCATGTCTGTTGGTGCCTATAAATATGCATGGAAACGTGCTGTATTCGGGGATCACGGCTGTGTTTTTTTTTTTGTTTTATCTTGTCCTATCTCTCTTTTTCTTATTCGTCGTTTCTTGGAGATGAGACGGGAGGTGCTGTGTGCGGTGTGTGGGAAAGAACCCTGTCAACCTCGGTCCCTGCGTGCGTGCTGCTGACCACTTCCTGCGCCCTTGTGGGTTCGGGAGCGGATGTCTTGTCAGCCCTGGGACGGCCGTGTAAGTGCATGGCTTGTTGGTCGTTAAAAGATGCGAGATGGTTGACTGCGCTGGGCGGGGCCGCTAGCTGGGTTGCCGTTGGCTGGTGCACATCTGTGATAGATCCGGCAACGGGCACCGATGGGATTGTAGTGGTGGTGGTGGTGGTAGTGGTGGCGAGGATGAGTGTGTACGTGGGGAGCCATTGAGGAAGGCGGGAGTGGGTGAGATGGATATGCTGGGTGGTACACGGCTGTAAAGTTTTCACTGTTGGTTCTGTCGGGTAGCAGACCAGATGGTTTGTGACCAAGGCGGCGTCGGAGGAGGTGAGGTGGTGTCGATTGGTTGGGCTACTTTGCTAGGCTAGAGAACTAGTAGTTAGTGAAGCCACCACTATGTCATCTTGTTCCTCTTTATTTTTTGTTCCTGGCTGCTAGTGGCAGATGCAGATGATGAAGATGCAGGCGGGATGCACACACGGGCGTTAGGCTGTTGGTTCACAATGTTAGGATTAAAGTACTCGTCACTCACTCCACGCGATGGCAGGACAGGAATCAGTAACCCCTGCAAACTGTCTCTCGTACTCCCGGGTACGTTAGACGACACTAGTAACTATGCTGACTCGGAACCGTCAAACGATGTAGTGTAGTTAGGTAGTGGTATGGTTGACGCCTTGCAAGGCTAGGTATCTGAAGCCTAAACGGGCAGAAACCAGACGGATCAGAGCATGGGGATCAGGCGCACGTGAATCCAAAGACGGCGGGGTTTCATTCGAGGGAGAATTTTCAGTGACTTTGGGTGATTCTGTAATCCTAAGTCCTCGGATTTCTCCATTACTTTACGCCGTAGTTCGAGTGAGGCAATGTTTCACTGTCCGGCCTCGGGACCCTCATCTGCAATCAGGATCAAAATCTAGAATACGATCTGCCCCACAAGCGTATCCAGCAGTGCGTAATGGACGGGGTGGCGTGCCGGTGAACTCATTCGTCAATGACTTGGGGCGTCACTGCCCTGCGGCTTCCGGGGAGGCTGTGTCCCCTTCTCTTCCGCCCACCTGAACAAGGAATGCGAAGCTTGGCAAAGTTGGATGAGCGGAGGCAAAAGTGCTCAAAGTTTATTTATTACCAGACATTATGCTCATTAGAGCGAGAATGAAATGAGGTGTCAAAACGATGAGATGATGGTGAGATGAATTGCTTTTCTTAGCTACCTAGCTTACTTTCTCGGTCGATTTACCGACAAAGTCAGGCAAGAGGTTGAAGAACGTTGTGTCTAGGATACTGAAAGCTGGGCTGGAGCCCCGCCAGCCTGAGCCAACAGGAGGAGCTGGAGTGGTTTGACTTGGGGGTGCACACTAACTAGGTAACCAACTAGCGCGTAAAACGGGAGAGGTGGGCGGAGGGGCAGCGAGATGACGTTACCCAATTGCTATGGACCCGAAAAAAAGGTTTGGCTCAAACCCCTCCCTTTTCCAGAAGGCCGTATCCTCTCTACCTCCTGATGCCAGCGGAATCCCAACCCACGCCGCTCGGTTTCCCTAACTCTTCAAATCCAACTGGATGGACTGGGCCAACCAGTTTGAGCACAGCCCATCCGCCGCCCCAAGTCGTGAGGCAACTGCTCCTGAAGAAAGCAAAGAAATGCCGCAACAATAAAGGCTGGTCTGATGAGTTGGTGGACTTGTGCATACGCAGCCGAGACCTGCCGCTGCTGCGTCTACGGTTTTGAATGAGAGTGACAAACGGGCAATGGTGACAGACAACTGGATAGTGAACGGCGGTTGCTTGTCATTGCTGGGACCATCGATTGGAGTTTTGCCTGCGCCTCAAACGATGGGACCGCTACATAAGCGTCTGGGTCGACTTGGAGGTGGCCCCAAGGATCGTCGTACCGTCGCTTCCTTGCTCCGTCGCTTGATTTGCTCGGGTTCGTCAGCCCAGGTGGACTCTTAACTATTCTTGGGGCTTGTTCAAAAGTAACTGGCCGTGCACCTCGCTGGCTCGGCTGGGATATTTTCTTTCCCATTCTTGTAATTTGACGGTGTCACTTGTCCGTTGATACTCGCAAGTCGATCAGCAACCGGTGCCGAGCATCATACCTGCCTGGTCACCCGCCTCCCCAAAGCCCGGCCACTCACTTGCTCTCCGGGACCCAGTTTCCACCCTCACGCCACTGTGCTCCAGGCGGGCTGTACTTGGTACCACGTCCGGAATCCACAGCTACTCCAGCCCAACCTCGCTCACGTTCTCGCCGGCGTTCCCCATCTGCTGTGCCAACTTAAGTGCAGCGAGTTCCAATTCTGCATCTGCCCGGCGCACAAAGAATCTCTCTTTCTGTTCGTCGCCGGCAGCAAACCATGGCGTCGAGTAAGTCTTTTTCTAGTTTCCCATGTTCGCCCGCTTCTCCTAGGACCGGCTCGTTCTTCCGCCTTTCCCTCTTTCACCGCAGCGAAAAAGTATGGGACGAGAAAGAGCATGCGCAAGATATCGCTGTTGTCATCGAGGAAGAACGGTGTGTCGAAAATGTCGACGGTTCAAGCTCGGGATCGGGATCGCCCAGCTCCGAGTCAGGCGCCGAGACGGTCGGCGACAGCCCCGGTGACACGGGGAGTGCCAAGACAGAACGGCGGAAGTCTAGGCTCACAAAACTGGCTTTTCTTTTCCCAACACTCACCCCTCCTGCTATCACAGACATTGTTCCCCTCCATCATCACGAAACCGTAACTCGAAAACCCGTTGGTGCCCCCTCGTCGATGGTATCCTCTCCTTCCCTCCCAACCCGGTGGCCGCCGGCGAATATTGCCCCGACCCCCCCGCCCGAGCCGGAACACGCTCCCCCGCCGCCGCCCCCGTCGTTTCCCTTTTCCCACGCCCGGAACTCGTCCATGCCCGCCACGGCCAACCGAGTCCCCTTCTCGGCTGATCCGATGAGCCCGCAGAGCCCGCAAAGTCCAGAGGCCCAGGTACCAACCGTCATGGCAACACATGTGTCGCCTCGGCATAATCGGGGCAGAGGGAGAAGTGCCTCGCCCGCAAGGTCGGGGCAACCCCCCAAAAAGCTCCAGCCGAATCGGTTGAGCCCGACGCCTCGCGGGCGGAGCAGCTCGGCGCAGCCGCCACAACTTCGAAACTCATCCGTCGATGCCCCACGAATCGTTTCCAACCCCTCCAACGCTTCCCGTCCCCCATCCACTTCCAGCAACGACCCAGAAAGCCCCGGAACGAGGTCCAAGAGGAGAAGCTGGTTTCCTGGAGGCCGCTCACGGTCGAACTCGAACGAGATCAACGCTAACAGCCGCACTGGCACATGGATCATCACACCCAGCGGTCTGGTGGACTACAACACGTCGGCTCTGCTCAACGGCGACAAGGTATTCAGCCCTCATCTCCCTTATCGGTTCGTTCTCCTTACTGATCGCAGTAAACAGGTGCCTGAGCTATGGAACGAGGCTGGAAGTGTCAGCATCTTTTTGTTTCCGATTGAGAGTGGCCGGGGTCCGTCCTTCAAGGTTCTCGACACCATATTCGGATCATCCAGAGTGCTTTACGGGCGTCTACTTTCCGATGCGAGCTCACGAGGGACCAGCCTTTTGACTGCTGATGATGCCGCGAGATGGCAAGGCCACCCGAGGGTAGGGGAGAATTGGCTCTATCTCCCGCTCCGAGATAACCATGCCGAGACTCTCATCGCAGCCCGCAACCTCTTTGCTTTTCTGACCAACCAGCCGCTCGTCGGCACCAAGGCGAATCCGACTCTCTTTTCGGCTCTCCTGAATGTGGCGATACTGCTGCGTGACTTCGCCTTCACCGGCTACGATGGATCCTCGTTCGGAGAGGAGGTGGATCAGGCGTTTGAGTCGCTCACAGAACAGTATGCCATTTCAGATGTCCGCAATAGTCGAGAGAAGACACTCGAGGCCCTCATGCTAGCCGAGTACATGCGATCCTGGCACTTGTATAATGAAGCTTTCCCACACGCAGTCGGAAAATACGACGATCTCATCGCTCTCAAGTCACCCCTTTTCAACAAACTCTCTGTCACCACACGCCACCGGCTGGAACGCGCCCGTATCGACCTTCTCAACCGCGAGGCGAACGTCAAGCTTCGGCTTGAGTCCTTTGAATTCCCCTCGCTATTTGCTGGCATCGCCAGCTCTGCCTCGCTCGGTAAGACAGTGAGAATCAAGGAATGGAGGAACTCGTTTGGCAAGATGCGCAGTTTCGTACTCTCCTACTACAAGGACCAGTTCGGAAATTGGCCACCTAAGGCCAAGAGCAAGAAGAATCATTTCTCGCGGGGCGGTCTCAACCGGCAGGCGCTCAAGTTGCTGTACTGGGATCTCTGTTCGCTATACGATCTTCTTGTCGACCGCGAGTCTCCGACAACGCGCACTATCGATGACAAGTTGCCGGATGACAGCGAGGAGGAGAAAGATGTTAACCACTCCATTTCAACGTTGCGGAAGTTGCTCACCGAGTTTGATCAGTCATCCCCGCCGGTTTTGCCGCCAATGCCGTTTGATATACCCCTGCTGCCGAGCGTCAAGGCCATCAACCCTAACTACGACGATCTCTCAGTCAAGCAACAGGCGAAGCTTGAAAAGCGGCTGCAGTCGAGTGAGGTACTGCTCATGCTGACCAAGTCTCGCAATACGGATACCGACGGACTGCAAAGACCGTTCCTCAACGCTTACAAGGAATTTGAGCTCAAAGAAGCCCGCAGCGCCAATCAGCACGACCTTGCCGACCAACGCATCGGCCACTGGCTCTTCCTCTACGTCGTGCTTCAGTGCCTGCCCATGCTGGTCATTGACGCGCCCGACCTTAAGTGGACCGAGGGCGTTGAGTACTTCCTCTGCCAAGCACCGAAAGGCAACCCTCCATGGTGCGAGGATGGTGGCGAAGTGCGAAAAATGTGGGTACGCGCTGGAAACCAGAACCTCGTCGAGCTGTCAACCGATGTTGTCCTCTTCAGCGTTGAAGGAGTTTACACTCGCAGCCATTGTTGGGTGGCGACCAAGCGCTGGCAAGGCGGGGATGCTGCTGAGGCTAGCGGGCCAGTGTCTCTCCATGCCGAGCAGGGCCTGGAAGGACTTGGCCCTTCACCGCTAGAACCGCCTCGCGCCGTTTTCCAAGACATGGACCCTGTGACGAACCCGGTTGCCAGCGGCACCTCTCCCAAGAGCGGCTCGCCTGCTGGCTCCCCTCGCCTGCGACCTCGGGGCTCGGGCTCAGCCCAGCATCATGCTTACCGCTGGAGTATGTCCATGGGCCTTGAGCCGCTGAGCATGAACGACGTCATCCAAGGACAGGGCGGTGACCGCACCTCGCGCTTCGTCGGCAGCCCTAGCATGTATGGTCACATGCATGGCCATGGTCATGACTCCCACAACAGCAGCATTTCGGGTGTGGCCCCCTTTGCCCAACCGCCACGCCCCGCATCGAGTGGAAATCTTGCCCAGATATCTAGCCCGGGAGATGACGGGCTGGGCAAGAGTACCTTTGATGATATTCTCAAGGGAATGGAAAAGAAGGAGAAGAAGAAAAAGCTTTTCTTTTAGGGCAAGAGAAGAATATTCTCCGAAACGATTTCTGAGAAACGATTGCCCGAGGAATAGGCCCATTTCTCCACCTTGATGATATAGCATTGGTATAGTTGTTGGGTCCGAATGAGGGATTTCAGAGGAGGGGTAAAAATTGGGAAAAGCGTGGCTTGATTTGGCCATATCAGGATGCGGTTGGTTGTGACCGTCTGTTACTGTCTTGACGCGGCATCATCGCATAGCTGGGGCGTTTTTGCACTTGTGGGGTTTGTGAGATTCTTGTCAACGGCCGCTAGATTGGTCGCTGGTCATATGTGTCAGTTTCTTGTAATTTTTGGGCTCCTCAACACAATGAGGACAGCCGGATCCCATAGAGCCTGGCAAGGAGTCTTACACTACAATGGAAAATGGGAATGGGAATTCAATTTGATTCAGATAACTTTTGTCGAGGAACCTAAACTAGTCGACATGTGTTGGTCCTGTTGCTGTGTCCTTTGTGAATTCGGAACGTACGTGCGCCGCTTGTTTGCCCGGCGTCCACGAGGGTTCGGACAGCGGTGTGTCCAGCGACCTGCGTCACCACAGCACACTTGTGTCCATATTACGTTTGCTCCTTTGCTGTATCCCAAGCATTTTCTGTCCTCCATTGCTTTCCGCCAGTGAAAAGCGAAATCGATGAGGCAAGTATCGCCGCCCAGCCTTGCTTTTCCTTGCCCTGGTGGACAATCGTACGAGGTACGGAGTCTACCGTAGGTATCTTGCACTCACCCGTCCGCCTGCTGAATAACGGTTACATGTGGACCTATCTCCGGGGTGTGGCAGAAGGTGGCGTCTGCGTGTCTGCCCTACGCTGCGGTGCACTGCGGCTTACGGAGCGGAATTTGTCTGTGGTAAATGTAGAGGTGGGGGGGCAGGGGAAGGGGCGGTAGACAGACCGCTCGGTCGGTCCGACGGGCTGTCTGAGTCTGGTGTGGAGCGGTTGGTAACTAGTAGAATAATTATGTGACAGGTAGTGCCGCACAGCACCTGACAGCAGACCTGGGAAAATGTATGGGAGACAAATGAACCTTGGATGGTCCAACTTTATCTTGTCATTGTTCTTTTTTCTCCCCTACTTTTATCTGGACAATGTCAGAAACAGGATAGAACGGGTAGCTACCCAGCTGCTGCAGTATATCTACAGGTAAGACGATGGGAACCTGGACTCGGAAAGAAGAACAGACGGTGAGGAACTAAGGTTTAGTGCTTCCCAAGTGATACACCCTAGGTGATGGTTGGGGGCCGGGGGGTTGCCTGGTTGAGGGGACCCAAGTTAGTGGCGCTTGTAGAGAGGAAAGATAGGTATTCAGAGATGATCCACAAAAAAGAGAAGAAGAAAAAAGTGTCGAAGTCGACGTAGGAATGACAAAAAGTCCCTGAGAATCCGACAATACTCATGGCTCGGGTAGATGGCTGTTTTGTGCCCGCCCAAATTTCCCAACCACTAGAAGTCACGGAGGCAATGGAGACCGAGACCGGAAGGCCCCACTGCTTGCCTGCCGCGACGAGTGGGTCCTCCGTTGTCCGTCTTTCTGTCCTTCCCATCGGATATGACTTTTTCTTAGGAAAAGCTCAGCTTTGGCCGAGCAGTTTCTTCCTTGCGTAATGTCAGAGTTCCTGTAATGGCAAGTAGAAACTTGACCCAGTTGATAATTAAAACACTTGCGGTGGACAACTCACAACGCAGTCACCGCTGCATGCTGCGGGTTTTACCCTGCGGCGAAGCTTTGGAAATTCCCAGCGATTTTCCACATGCCACATGGGATGAGTGGCAGGTGGTGTTCAGCCGAGTCAGTCCGGTCGCCGTCGTCATCACCATCAAGTTTCGGTTTTCGCCCTGCACGTCCATACTTGTTACGGAGCTACTGAGGCAACTAAGGTACCTACACTACATTCAGACTCGGGAGTCTGGATGGATGCTGAATTTGAAACCAACAGCCCCCAATCTCATCTGGGATCGTACATCACACTCGTCAGCATCGTGCCTCACTCCATTTGTTTTTTTTTTACTGTTTCCCTACCAGGCTACTTTTTTTTTTTGGCACCGTGCTTGCCGGGCCTCATACGATAGCGGAAATGATTGTAGATAGAGTTGCATTGCCTCACCTGTCGATGTTCATCTCAGCTGAACACGTCTGTTCCCCCTGGATAATATCCCCCGCAATATGGAATCCAGTCCTTCCAAATCTGCACTCAGCACGCACACAGCACATGGGTGCGCGCACCAATAAACCTGATACATGCAACGCAGGTCTCTCTGCGCGGTGTGCGAATACACACACCTCATATTAGAGAACTGGCAATGGCGCCATCTGGCGTATTTACGCAGCGTACTGTTTCGAGCTGTGCTGCGTGTTCGTGCGCGCGCACCACTGCGCACTTCACTGCTGCGCTTTTCTTTTCCCTCACTGTACTCTCGTGGTGTAACTGCAAGGATAACATTTCGCGCATTGCGTATTCTTGAATCAAGAACTGCCAGGCTGCCGAGCCAGACCCAGCTGTCAGTCTGGTTGTCGGGCTGCTGTTGGACCCTTAGCTAGGTGTCTCGGATTCCAGTGCACTACTGCAACTTTGCTTCGGCCGCGCTAGACAATTACTTAGCAAGCGGGCAAGACACACAGGGCCTGGGACTAGGTTGACGAAAAAGCCAAATAATTTGATTCAACGGGGCCTCACACAGTAACTAGTGCGCTGTGTTGTATGACCGTATCCCGCCAGCTAGTGCGGTATGATGACATATCCTCTTGAATCTCGATCAGACTAGTGGGTTTCAGTTCACGCCTGCGACTACGCCCTCATTCGCAGACAGGATAGGTTATTGCCCTGACTTGAAGTCACTGGACTAGAAGGGAGACCGTCACCACTTCTGTGTCTTTGGTCTTGGTATGCCTCCGTAACATGCTGTACTGAGCTGTTCCGAGGTCGTGAGACGCAAAAAGGGTGGTGCAATGCACGCTTGTGTCACGGTGTGGTGGTGAGTTGGCGTTCCCCTGATCTCATGCCTTCCCATGGAGCCCAGTTCGGCCCAGCCCAAGCGGCTAGACGCTGCCATTGTTCATTCAGCCCACCAGGCGGCGAGGATACTTGGATGGCCCCCATTCTCTAGGGTATGTGCGCAGCTCGCGAGACACCGGCAAAAAGACCAGGACGGCCACCGCGGCTGAGGCCCGAGTTTGGCAGAGGAATGACGCGGTTTTCTTGTCCCTGTGAGCCTCCCAAGTACCTGGCATGCATCCGTCTTCGTCTCAGCCCAATAAGTCTGGGCCGAGTAGACTACATTGGTCAGGCAAAGGCGTCATGTTTCCAGCTAGGGGGTATTGGTGATGTGTGATGTCGTGTCTTTGCCCGTGACAAAAACCCAATGCTGACAGCGAAACGGCCAACCCGAATCTCGCCTCCACGAGTACGTACCTCCACCGCCAGTTCGTCGAGCCCGCGTATTCCACAATATTAGTCCCTCGGGACAAAGAAGAGGGAAAAAACCAGGAAGAGTCGGTCATGGTCCGACAAATAGTGCCCGCCCAAGACATGACATGGGTTGCAGGGATCCTTGTTGACGGATTTGGCATTTGGGTTCACTGCCCCTCCACACCCATTGAGCGTGACACCCGACTCCACCCCCCACAAGGCTGCATCTGACAAGAAACATGGTCCTGTTCTCTCGGGATAACACCCGCATCAGCCGTCTCGTCTCTCCTTTGGACCCGGGAGACAGAGAAAGAGGAGAAAAGTAACCAGGTTCGCCAAGTAGATGCGAGACTCAGGTCAGAAAGGAGGGGAGAAAGAAAGGGTCCACCATTCCGAACGAAGGAATTTCGTGCTTGACAAAACTGAGCAAAAGTGCGCAAGTTGGCCTGAAGCATGACGCAGAAGTGCGCAATGGCGAAACCGTCGAGGTATCTCGACCTGGAAAAGGCCCGGCCGCGCAGTCGTTGTCCCCTCTTTTTCTGTAGTGGGTGTACGAAAGTAGTGGCTCCCACACCTCTGCAAGCCAAAGGTTCTATTTCTCGGTCTGGCAGGTATAAGTGATTGGATAGAGTGATCCAGGAACGCCCCACCCGGATCCAACCAATCACAGCCCGGTCTCCCACCGAGTTGTGGCATACCCACCATCTACGTACCTCTTGTACCTGTTAGAGTGAATGAGGCTCCTTGGTCAATGGACAGAAAACCGACCTGAGAGCCCGCGACCTGCTGTTTGAGAAAACCCTCACTTCCCCTCAGGTAACACGTCGACAAGATTCCCCCAGAGCAAATCTCGGTGACCGTGCCTTATTCGTAAACGGGCACCTAGACGCCTCGTCCTGTATTGTTCCGAAAAGCCACGACCCGCTCGCTGCCGTTCTTTCTTCTTTGTGCTTCAGAGCCCACCCGCTAGCCTCTTGGGTCAGTCCCAATTCGACCATGGAACAGATCCGTAACTCCCGTAATCCCCTCAACCCCCTCATCTTTGGTAACTCCGATAAGTCCTTGTCCTTTGGGCTTCCTCCTCATCGCCAGACCTCCTCGGCCAAGGACCCCGTTGTCGAGGAGTTTTTCGACATGGAGCTCTACCTCGAGGAGGACACAGCCACACACTCTGATACTTCGTCTGAGGAGAGGTCGGTAGCTGCTTCATTCAACACTGCCCCGACCTCTGTAGGCACTGCCGCCGATGACGAAGATATCGTTATGCTGGATCCCCCTCTCTTCTCCCCTGTCGCCCTCACGCCTGAAGTTGTTTGGCCTCAGGTTCCCAACACTGGTCCTCCACGAGAGGTGACCATCAGCATCGACGCTCTCACCCACACAGGCCCTTCCCCGGCCCCTGCGAAGGACCAACTGGACCACTGTTCACGGAAGACTCGGACGGTCAAAGACACTGAGAAGACTAGCGTAGTACGGTCCCTAGGGGCCTGTACTCCGTGCAAGATGGCCCGGGTTTCCGTAAGGCGAAACGCCCCAGCTCGTTATTGCGATATGCTGACTCGTGGCTTCAGTGTGATCAAGGCGCCTTGTGCGAGCGGTGCAGTAAGCCAAAATGGCCGGTCCACCTTGATCAGAGGATGTGGTGCAATCGACGCGAACTCTACGAGCTGGTTGGCTGTGAGACACGTGAGTTCCTGAGCATGGATTAGGACCCCGGGAGGCACTGACCATCAAACCGTAGATCGTTGGTGCGAGGCTAAAGATCCCGATCGTCAACTCGCAGATCGTTTGCGTGAGGCTACCACTGGGTCTCAAAGGATCGGCGGCGATCCAACTCTTGTCCAGGTCATCTCGCCTCGGAACCCGCAGAATGTGCTGGAAACTCAAGCTTTCCACTCGCCCTCTGGGGACTGGAGGATTACCATTCCCCCACGAACCGGTTCTGGCCAGCAAACCATGATCAAGCCTGACCAACAACTGAGTGATTGGGTAGGGCCACCAATGCTGAGGGCGGGAGGGAGGGGGGGGCGCTTCGGTGACTGCATCGGTAGACTTTTGGAAGCCCTTGCTGGCAGTGCCATATGGCGCAGCGACCCCAAAAGCAACCTCAGGGGGGGGGCCAAGAAGTGTCTAGACGACTTGGTGATGATGGAGCGAATGTGCGAGGTGTGGTGCTGCCAAAAATTCTTCACCACTTCGCTAGGGTACCAGCCTCCGTTCTCCGACATCCAGGACTACCTCTACCAACATGCCGGTCAGGTAATATCTGAGCGGGAGAGGGACATCCTTAGAGAAGTGGCCAAGCTTCTGAATTCACCTGACGCCAAGGAGCCAGCTTTTCGACTGAAACTAGACATCACCATCTGGGCTATGCTATGGCAGCTGTGCTTCATATACCAAAAATCGCTGCGCGTTGGCTCTCAGCGCTTGGTGTCTACGAACTGTCAGTACAAGTATCGGAGTGAAATGATAGGATACTGACGTGGAAAACAGGGCGTCTCGTGACCGAAGAGCTGTACAACAAGGTGGTAACTATTCACTCTCTCCATTTCCGGACGAGAAAAATCCTCGAGCAGCTCAGTAAACCAGACCCATGCATCTTCCGGGACGATCCAGAGTTGGGCAAGATCTTCAAGGACGCCTGGGAAGCTCGGGACAGCTTCTGTACGTTGGAAGCAACCCCTCCGCTGCGCCGTTGGCTGACTATCCCTAGATGCGGGATTCCGACCCGATGGGAATAATGATCTACTTCTCAAAGAGATTATCATTGACAATGAAAAGAAGAAGGAAAAGACCACACGCAAAATAGCCTGTCCCCGATAGGCCAGGTTGAAAAGAGGGTGGGAAAAGAACGGCGCGACTCGGAGGATCTCTCCCGCTGGGAATTGAACCCGGGTCTCGAGCGGAGTCGTTTTTGGTTGATTGACAAGCTCACATACTGACCATTACACTACGGAAGATAGAGTTGTGGATGTTGGAAGCGTCCACCGTAGTGTATGAGCCAGCGCCATGTTCTCGGATCCCCGGGCTGCTGAGTGTCTCGGGGTTGTTAAGAGTCAGCGATGTCACCGCTACACCATACCCGGTGAATCGTTGATGGTTCCGTCTTCATTGTTGTGAGGTGGGTTGGAATTTGACCTGATAACTTGCCTTCCTCAAGTCAAAGTGGGTATGACTCAGGTCGAAGCCCAACGAGACCTGACCCAGTCTTGTGGATCTATCTAGTGGGGAATGTGTGGTTCTGGGATAAAACGATGGCGAATCCGAGCAAGGAGCTAAAATCATCCAGCACCTATGGGCGAAGCATATCGTCAAGGAGTTTCCTTGCTTGAAGTTGGCGGTGGTCGTCAGGGAAATAAACTAGTGGTAACCAATACCTTCTTGTCTTCGCTCTGTTTGCTGATCCCCTTGAAGAGGTCGACCAAATCTTTAGTGTTCATTCCATTTGCGACGCTTTCACGGACCGAAATCTCTAGGTAGATTTTGAGCTTTTTGGACTTCTCCGTGTTACACAGGAACCTGTTTGTCTTAGCAAGTGGGAGTAAACGTAAAGACTTGAACATACCTGATGTTTCCGTGGGTGGATTGCTGGCTCCGGGGATATCTCGTCACAACCATTGCCAGGGCTGCCGTGACGGCACCGATATAATCAGCCCAGAAAGGCCCTTCGGGATCAGCTCTTTCGACCAGTGCCCGGAGACCTCGGTAGAGGTCTTGGTCAATTGGCCCGAGATTTGATCCCCATCTGGCACAAAGCGTGATGCCCAAGGTAGCGCGTGCGAGATGGGTTAGGCCGGGGCATCCAGGGTCTCGAGTCACTGCGTCATGTAACGCAGCCGAAGCATTCGCATCGGCATCTTCACCCATACGATCCCAGATTTGAGCAGCGTAGATATTGCCGAGCTGAAGACCAAAAACTGTTGCTGCGTTGTTGATATTCAAATCATCAGGGAGTGCGGTGAGCAGGGTCTTGAGGATGACATGAGCCTCAACCGCTGGGCCGGCAATCGGCGGCACAGCAGCCCCGAGACAAGCCAATGGGTTTCCATCTCGGATCTCCCTCGGCAATTTCATCATCAGCGCGCCTTCTCGATTGCCCCCAGCACAGAAAGTCACCGAGCGAATGCGTGGGACAGCAGCGATGAGGGCTTCGACGACAGTAACGATAGCCGGAAATTGCTCTCTTCGCCGTTTTGACATACCGAATATCTTGCCGTCGAAAATCTTGTTGATCTTAACCATGTCTTTCGTGTTGCCAAAAGCTTTGCCCGAGACGGTAAACGAGCCAACTGCAGGGACAGGATAAGGCTGGATTTTGCTGCTGTGCATCAAGATGCTGCCGTACCCGCGAAACCCGCCTCCGCAAAGGTAGATATCGATGCCACTGTCCTTTTTGATACTCTTGTCATCTTCGGCCTCCAGTGCGGTGGCAACTGTGGCTGTGAGAGTAGGAAACTTGGCTTGTAGATTCCGAAAGGCCTCACGCATCCCAACCTGAAGTTTCGATACCTCCGAAGCCTGAACGTCGGTGTTCGAATCCTCAAGGATACGAATAAGTCGGGCGGCACCGAACGGCAGACTTTCTCCGGCTAGAGCTGCTGCAACCTCGTAACCGACACCGGAATGGTCCTGAGCACCAGCCCTGGCTGCATAAGTATCGATGTACGTCATTTGCACGCTCCCGCCGCCCAGGTCGAGAAACAAGCCTTTAACATCGACGAAGCCGGACCGAGCCCCCACTGACCCAAATAGAGTCTCGACTGCTGGAGCAAGAATATGAACAACCAAGTCTGGGGCCGCTGACTTGATAGCCCCCAACATACTAGCGGCATTTTCAGCCCGCCGCATTGCCTCAGTAGCGAAGACTGTGACTTGGCTCGGTGGAACGTCATAGTCGTTCACCGCAATAGACCAGAAGCGGGTGAGTGTCTGCGACACCAATGTGATGGTCTCGGCGGGAAATGTTAGAGGAGCGGTATTTTGACCATCTTTCGGCTTGTTGAGCGCATCGAAGAGTGAAATGGCAGCCCGCTCACGATAGACGCATTTGAGTAGCCGGGCACGGGGAGGGGAGAGGTCGGAGATGGAGAACCGAATGCCATTGCTTTGGCGAGAATACAATTGTCAGTCTTTGTTGCCGAGTCGGTGAGTAGCAGGATAGACTCACCTCCCCATATCGACTAAAGCATAGAGGTGATTGGAGCTGTTGTAGTCCCATCGTGGCATTTTTTCCTCGAAGTTGTCGAGGGTGACGATGTCTGCTGCCGCACTCATTTTGAGCCGTTTGGCTGGGTACGGGGAGGGGTTGAGCAATGGATTTCGTGCAGCGGCGATCAATCACAAAGAAACTTGGGTTGTTGATGAGCTTGGGTTTGCTCCCAACCCAATCTGCAGAATTGGGTGCCAGGCGCTACCGAGTTCTAGTCGCGCTTCGTGGGCCCATGGAGATCCAAGCCAACCAGGCAGTCCGATTGCGGCCAATAATGACTAGCGTAGTAAGGACATGAGGAAAACATGAACTGCATCATGTGAGATGATGCGTTGTCGCTGTCCACCCTCTGAGGGAAGTACCATACATAACCTACATTCGCGGACGGTTGAAGATGCAGGGGATGTAGGGCCGTGACTTCTCACGTGCCGCTAACTATGCCGTGGAATTCCTCCCTCCATGTCACGAAATGTGGAGAATCTCCGAACCATCCAAGGAACTGTCTTGTCGACCATGCTACGGCCATATTGTCCGCTCAAATCCACAACTCTGCCGGGTTTCCGTCCCGAACAGAGTCGAGAGGCTATCCTGCCACTGGGCGGTAGAGTTCGTTGCTGGAGCCATATTTGCAGCACCAGGCGCCGTCCCCCGCCGTAGTGCCAGACTCCACACAAAGCTCGACCCAGCCATGCCTGCCATGAGTCCAGCATGGAGCATGATTTCGTAGTCGATCAACGCGCGCTGATCCCATGTCAGCTGCCGCAATTTTCGTAGGTCGCCTCCATAGAGTACATCCCATTTTGTCAGCACAGTCACACTTAGCTCGCTCGCCATGTCTGAAAATAGTTCTACCTCATCGACCTTCGTCCCGGTCGCCAGGAAAGCGACTTTCATACCTGAATCTTTCGCATAGCTGAGCAACTGGGGCGCCTGTATCTTGAACGGGGGCATATAGGACTGGTCCTCCTCTGTCCGTAGATGAAGGCCGACGAAGGGGCCACTAATATGACCAGTCGGTTGAGGCACCGGAAGCAGCTTGAGGTACTTCTGCAGGTTGTAAAGTGCCACAGCCGCGAGACTCCTTGCGTCTTCACGGGCACGGACGACTCGGCCAAACTGGCGAGCAAATTCTGCGCCGTCGGACGCCGTGGGGAAGGCGAATTGCGTGGTAGCCAGGTGGAACCGGACAGGACGCGTACGGTTTTCAGGCGGTGACACCAGGTCCGTGTATGCTCGGATTCTCCGAGACAACCCCTTTGTGTCATTGACGACGGAGCCGTTGATTAAGGGGACGCGAATGATGGGCAGACTGATCGCGATGGCGTTCAACAGGCTCGGCACATTGTAGAGGTCGTCCATGGTTCGATGTACTCTCATCTGGGGACAAAAGCGAGACAAGGACAGCCTTAGGTGCTCAAAGTCGAAGAGATAGTCAAAAGGCTGGCCTCGGACCGGTCCAACACCAGTATACGGTCTCGTCAGGCGAATGTTAGAGTCATCTCTCTTGATGATACCAGGAACCACTAATTCCGCTGTCGACTGGAGTGTTAGCATGTCTAGCGTTCTGGACATACAGACTAGACACCAACCTCCCATCTCAATGGCAAAGCGAATGCAATTCAGGTGTGCGTTCCTGACATGTTCGAGTCCTCCAGGGGCTGGCTCGCAGGACAAGACCAGGCCGGAGGTCCAATTCTTGCTTGCACACAATTCGGAGACAATGGGAACGTCAAACTCGTTGTAGGGCTCGTGTGACAGGAACGTAGAGACAAACGATTCCACCCCATTTGCATAGTATATATGTTCGTTATCTGTAAGACGAAACGGGGCTGTCGACGAGAGAAGCCAGAATGTAACCACCAGCAACACCAATATCTTGAGAAGCTGAGAGAACCTTGAAGGACTCATCGTGTTCATGGCGGCATTGTGCAATATTCAGGAGGCAAGAACACCGCAAATGAAAACCCAGAGAAAAAAATCTTTGTCTATAGACCACAACCAGATGATAAAGCCAACTTGCGTGTTTGTGAATGGTTGCGCCTAAAACAGACTAACTCGGGGTCAATATTGTCTGGCAGAAGCTCAGGGGAACGGGACAGCGTTGCAGCCATGGCGCAGGTTGAGTTGCACAACAAAGACGTGTTACCAGAACCTGGAATTGAGAAACGGGGAAGAACTGGCGGATACATATATTTTTGTTTACGCAAGGGTGGATGACGTCTTTGGGAAATGGGCATGGCAGACAAGCCCTCGAGGCTCGTGAATTAGGGGTGGGGTAGCCTTGGAGAGACATTTTGACACAAACCCTCGATTGAGGTTGGTCTGTCTTTTTTATCAACGCCTTCAGAGTGCTAACGTTTTGTACCAATACCAACCTATTGTGAAACACAAGCTTGCGCTCAACCTGAACAATTGTTCATGAACTAGCGTACTTACTAGTTTGCTGCAGTCCCCCGCAGGCGGAAACTCAAGAACCTGGCGGACCGGGGTTTGGCCCCATTCTCTCTGCACGGTCGAGACATCTCGCAAAACCTGGTGCACTTGGTACCAAGTTTGCGTTCGTCAAGCACGTGCGCTCAGGGAAACAGCCGGATTAGGAACATGACTGGTTTGTGACATGCTCTGATTGCAAGGGAAAGAGGCAAAGAGGTGGCACGGAAGCCAAGCTTGCACCAGGCTGACCGGACAATCGTTTTCAGCGGTTTGGATCTTGAGTCCTGGGAATTAGGAGCGGTGAACAAGACGCATGGGGCTTGCCCCAGAAACCCAATGCGACGTTGATGAACATCCCTTTCACACACTCTGCCACGTCAGGTTTAGGCGCCCCACCAGTTGTCACCACTGACAGCGTGCCGTCTCCTTACTTGCATGGATGCTCGCCGCCTTCCCCATTGCTCTGACCAGCGCGATAAAAAAATCGAACGTGCTTCACGAATGGGAAAACTGCCATCGCAACGCGCCAGAAAAAAAGCGGCAGATTGGCGTGTGGAAATATGATATATCAAAGCAACTTTGTATAATATCGCTTCCAGCACCGTACCACAGGGGACAGTATCATTCACTATCCATCCTTGCGTCACATCGTTATGCGTACCAAGGCACGCGGTGACGTTCTCTAGCTGGAGCCACTCAAAGCGTGCCCCCCCCCCCCACTAGCGCGTTAACGCCAAAAACGCGAAAAAACGCGTTAAGTGAGGCACTCGCTCACTTCACCCTGGAGCTTCCATCCTTTTCATGCCTGCCACCGTCGTCATCTGAATTTTATTGCGAACAGGCATCACGAGGAGCGACAGTACGGAGAGCCGAGGACAGCAGATATTAAAAGCGCACAACCATCCGATTGTGGGTTTCCATTGTCTTTTTGCTGCAGAGTGGTGGGTGACTGTCTATCCTGTGAGGGGTTCTCTTGTGTCCCGCCGTGTCCTGCAGGCTTTGCATCACTCCACTCCACCTCAACCCCCGCTCATCGCGCATCGCAGCTTCGCCAATTTTTACCAGCCCCTCGATTTCCGTCGCCTCGACCCTCAGTCCAACGACAGCCATTCAATCGTCACCGCACGGGCTGAGAGCAGGACTTGTACTCTTGCGCAACGCGTGATTCGCAGGAAGAAAGGGAGCTGGGATTTGAGAATTGGCCGACTCTCGTTCATCACTCGCTACAGCTGACATATCCATCCAACTTACCCCGCCGACTATCATATCTTCGCATTCCCGCTCCACCGCCTACTATCACAGAGCTGCCTGCCTGTCGGTTCGCGACTGGCCGACAGGCTACATTGCCCAGGCGATCTAACTGCGCATCGAACGTTTGGCTATCACCCTCTGCATAGAACACCGTTGGACCCTTTTTTCGGCGATTTAAGTGCATCTGCTCCCGAGAAGCGGGCGCAACAGGCAGGGTAGCTAACCTGTCACCTCTTGTCTCTGAACCCCTTTGACGGGCATACTTGGGATTTTCTTGGAACGCGTCGTCTTCGTCGTGGTGGAACCAACCTGGGTACAGCTGGTCGCGATTTTCGACGCGTCCCTGCCAACCGATAGCTGCGACTGGGTGAGCCTGAGGGCTACTGGGCTGCGAGACTGCTCGGGTTCTAGTGTGCGTCTTACTCCTACACTCGCGATCCACGAATCCCGCCCACAGCCTGCAGCCGTTCCCAATCCCCACATTCCAGCGTCGACGCTCTGGGGCAGCTTCGACTGGAAACTTGACATTGAAGGACAGCGGGACCCTGGATCCAGCAGACTTGACAGGGACCCATTCAAGCCCCCCTGCACCACTGCACTGTATCCACTCGAGTTGGGCTCGCTCGGTTTTGTGGCTGCTGGTGACTGGCCGCTCCGTGCTGCTTGTCTGGTGGGGGTCTTTTTTTGCGCCGGGGCGAGGGATCCAGGCCGCCACACGACCCCGACTCCTGCCCGCCCACGCAGGTCTTCTCCTAACCCTCGATTTTCCACCTCCTGGCTCTCCCCTGTTCCCTCCCACTTGCGCCTCGGCCGCTTTCTCCCCTGGATCCTTTACATATTCGCGGCCCCCGTTTACTTGCTTATTTCTTTGCTCTTCACCTGATCTGCCCAGTCACTCCTTTTGCGACACCAATTGACGACGGGTCGCGCTTTGCGCAGTGTCTCTCGCCTCGGGTGCTTCCTCGAGCTCCCGTCGATCGATGACCTAGGTCGACAGACCCGCCCTGCATCCCCGTGGCAGCATCACCAGCTCACCTACCTTCCTGTGGCTAGACGACCGCATTTCTTTTTCTCTCACCCTCCTCGCAAAATTTGACGGCGCCTTCATTTCCTGTTCTCGCTCCTGTTCGATTCGATTGGAAACCAAACAAGCTTCAAGAGCTCAGTGCTGTAGCTCTGTAGTTCGCTCCTAGCTGGCCATTGCAGAAGCTATAAACTAGCTTTTCTTCAGACGCAAAGGTTTGTCGCTTCGGTGGACGCCGTAACACGCCTCGACCGTATCTACCGACACGTCGACCGCGAATACGGAAATTTTTCCGTGGGTGCGCCCGACCTTTTTATGTGGATTGACAACATCCCTTCCCTTGACGACCAATTCTTCATGACGCGCCTGGATTCCTAGGGTTCCTGTCCTCAGACAAGATGAATCAACATTCCGGTTCTGCGACCCTTCCGAGGGGTTTCAGGTACTCGGGCTACGATGGGCCCAAGACGCCAGAGCCAGCCTCGCAGAATGACGGGGTGCAAATTCCTCGAATCCCTTCGCCACCAAGACCGCGCTTGAAATTGAAGAGGCGTGTCGTTTCTCAGCTTTCTGCACCGACTCAGCAATTTCTGGCTTCGGTTGCTGCTGCAGACGTTCCTATACCGAGCATTGAAGAGCCCGAGATCGAGCCGAGAGACTTGGAAATGAGCGGCATCACTGCCCTTACGAGGCAAATGCAAGACGAGGACAGGGATATGCGCCTTCTCCAACCTCGTGGTCGAGCCTTCTCCCCCCCAAAGACCCCAGCACCTGGTGTTGTGCCCTCTTTGTCCCCGACTCGATATCCTAACTGGACCATCGACTCGGCAATCAGCAGCAGTGTTGAGTCGACGCCCGATTATGAGTCCAGTCGGCCCTCGACATCAAGATCTACGCAGACCAGCGCGTCTCTGTTCAGCCGCATTTCGCACTTAACCGAAGATGACCAATGTGCAAACTCCGAGGTGGACGCGAAGGACCGCTACATCCTCAGTCCCGATGAAGACGTGGAAGCCCGTGGTCAAGTGGATGTGAAGGGTAAGCTGAGGAAGGCCCCTTGGACTAAGGCGATGAGCGATCATCTTTGGTCTACTTTTATTCTATATCTGCAAGACCCTAAAGTTACCCCTTTTCGCATGGGAAAGAGCTGCATCCCACCGCATGGCGTCTTACTTCGAGTTGCACGAGAGGCCAAGCGCAGCTGGAAGGGCTCTAAGTCGCTCACCAAAGCCGTCGACCCTGCTGAAGGGAGGAAAAGCGGAAGCAGCACGCCAACTGCGGACAACTCTGGCACTTTCATTCAATGGCCTCACACCTGTGCGGCTACTCGAGCTCACCTGCGCGAGCTATGCAGGATAAAGGCTGCCGCGGGAGTCAAGACCCATCATTTCTTCTCCCGAAGCCCGACACCGTTCAGCCAAGCGGCGGCTCGTCACTGGAACCGACGATCCACTCCCGGCCGCGCTCCCATGGCTTTCGCTACTGATGATATGTCGATGTCGCTTGTCCTTAGTACCTCCGAGACCATGCAGCCGCAGGGTCCTCTCGCCCGGCTAACCGGCTCGAGCCCTGGGCCGGAGGAGAGAAACAGCCCTCCGCCGTTTCCTCCCTTTACAGGTCCTGCTTTGACAACATTCGAAGGCGAGCCGTCATTTGCTGAGCGCCAGCGTCTTGGATCTCCGTTTGGTGCGAGAAGTTATGGCCCCAGTTCTTCTGGGTCACTCGCCGCGGTCCTGGGTCTGAGTAGCAGTCCAATGCCTCGCAGACTTACCCATACTGTCGGGCCTCGCCGCACTCTACAGTCACCAGTTCGATTGAGCAGGTCGAGTACTCAGAAGAGAAGACATACTCAATCCAGCGAGCCTCGGAAGAGACCTAGCATCAGCTCTGACCTGTGGATCGATCCGAACCTCAGAGCGGCGCCAGCAATGGAGGCGACCCGTTCTCTAGAGTTCAGCTCAACCTTGTCAAACCGGCTTGATGAATTCTTCATCCCTAGAATACCTGTCGAGCCTCTCTTGTCGACTTCTGTCAGCATGTCGAATGTCGCAGGGCAGCAGAAAGAAGCAACAGAGGTTCGACCTCCGCGACTCGGTTCGCCCTTTTCGATGCCGAACTCTAGCTTCAGCTTCCCCAACCGCTTACATCGCCCGCAAGGCTTTAGTGTTGACTTGGGTATGCTCGGTCGACCTTTTGCAACAATGCAACAACCTGTCGAATTCAGCGTCGCCCAGGGACGTGCCAACCTCGCTGGGCGCTTGGCCTATATTGACCAACGACTTAAGGAACTCCATCGCCGCCGGCGATCAGAGTCTCCTCTGTAACACCATCACCGCGTCCTCAGCCGGTCGTTTATTTTGTTCACTTTGCACCACTTTGTCTTCGTTGTACATTTTCTAAAACCTGGTCTCATTTGGCTGGATGGAACAGGAAGTCCTGACGTGTTCATGATCTTGACGATTTTTAAATGATCCGACCGTTTGGATGTTGTCGATAGCGTGCGCGTTTGACGCTACGAAGCGGAGGAGATACCCCCCCCCCCCCCCCCCCTGATGGACCGAACATAGACAAGTTGTTTTTGTTTTGCTTTGGAGACTGTTCACAATCTCAGTGGGCAGGTCTTCGTTTTGATCTTCGCTTGTGAGGACTTTATAGGCGGAGGAAGGGAAGGAAGATATTGCGCAGGAGTTTTGCCATTGAGTTTTACTCACTATGTCACGGCCGACAACTCTTTTACGAAAAAGTTTAACGATTATATGATCATATGAGACGGGTTTTGTTTTTCCTTCTTTTCTTGAGGTCCCCCCCCTCACTTGCTTGGGCGGAAGGGGATTTTGTTTAGGCTGGGGGGAGGAGTTCTGGATGTGGTTCTCCTCGACTTAGACTGATGGCTGAAGGCTTGTTACCTCATCGGAGAGAGTGGAAGGATCACGAGGAGGATGAAGACAAAAGCCGGTATATTGTGTTTTTTTCTCTTTCATGATATCATCTGATGATCGAGTGTGTTTCACTCTTGATTGGGTTGTGATGATGGGGTTTCTATCATCAACTACACTGGGACATGACCTGACGGATTGATGGGAAGGATGGGTTATGGACTGTACACTGAAACAGAAAGACGTTGCCTTGTCAAGTACATATTGTCTAACACCTATTGATAGAGCTCGCTGAATGGTGTGTAAAGGTGACTTTTGCTCGTTGTGCTGTATAATCATTGACCGTGATGGGGTGCTTTTGGGGGTTTGCTTGGTGCAGGGGTTGCCCAGGTCATGAAGGACATTGGCGATTACACATCCGAACCGAACTTGGGCAGCCGCAGATGGGTCGCTCTCGGTTTGGCTGGAATTTTTTTCTTCTCGCTTCCATAGGTCCAATCTGGGTGATATGATTGCTGATATGGTTGGGGTGGTTGGGGATGCGATGAGCAACTTACGGCAGATGCACCTCTCCTGTAGGTTCGTAAAGTAGCATGTATGTATCTTCCGAATAGATGGGAGTTACATTGTCTCTTATAGGGATTATTTCGGCTTTTAAGTGGGAGGGATGGAACGGATAAGGTGGGATAAAACTCCCTAATCTGAAGTCGGGCTGCCCCAGGTTGATTGATAATTTTCCCCAAGTTTCGCGCATGCCCTGTGACATCCACCAGCCAGTTGTGTGTAAGGGGCACCCCCCCTGTTGAAACCCCATTTTAGTGTAGGTGACGTTGAGGTAAAGTTCTGGTTGTCTTCGCTGGGACTATTTGGCACTCACTCTTCTTAGCCTGGTGAGGGCCACTTCCAGGAAGGGGGGAGGGGGGGTTGGCAAGGTGGGTGGAACAGGGCGGGACGCGTGGGGATGTGGTGCGGCGCGTCAGATAGTGTTTGCGAGAATGTCATCTCCCAGGTTATCTCTCACAACGCCAAGACTACTGCTGGGTGCTGGGAAATTCCCTTTCTCTTACTGTAATTGTATATTTGTTTTTGCGGTTCTGTCGTCGGTGACACAACCGGGATTGCTGTTTTTTCGATCACAAATTACGACCCATAGCTCGAACGAGACATAGCCGACAGACCGACCAAGAGGTGACCAAAGGCAGATGCTGCAACTGCGATGGTAACGGTCACGTCATGGAGCCGAAATCGGCACCGCGGCTTCTTCACAACGCTTTTGGTTCTGATCTTTTGCGCTGTCCTCTTTGCGCGTCCAGCTGCTGCGTCGATTGGCGATCGTTTGCCCGAATTCCGCGAGTGCGTTGAGGTTCAGTGTCCCTCTCCCAACTGCTCCAATTTCCTGACTGACGGTCACGACAACAACAGATCTGCAAACATGAGAACTGCGGCCCCGATGCCAAGAATCAGACTCCTATCCGTATGCGCCCCGGTTCCTCTCCAATGCCCGATGAGAAGCAAGGGCCGCTAATACAGCATAGCCCTAATCCGCCGCCTGCTCTTCTGGACGTGTTCCTCAGAATGCGACTACACCTGCCAACACATCATCACGCGAGCACGACTGTCTCGCAACCCGGCCGAGCCCGTGGTGCAGTTCCACGGGAAATGGCCTTTTCAGCGCGTCCTGGGAGTGCAGGAGCCCATGAGCGTCATCTTTTCGGCTGGTAACCTCCTAGCGCACTATGACGGGCTACAGAACAAGGTGTTGGCCAAGATACCCGCCTCGTACGGCCCACGCCGCTTCTATATCGGTCTGGCCTATGTATCGATGGCGGCTTGGACGTTTAGCATCATCTTCCATACGCGCGATTTTAGGGTTACGGAACAGCTCGACTATTTCGGAGCGGGCGCCTCGGTGCTCTATGGCTTGTACTATACGCCCATCCGCCTGTTCCGGCTTGACAGGAAGACGCCCGGGTGCCAGCGACTGCTTCGTGCTTGGACCGCGACGTGTTTAATCTTGTACATGTGCCATGTCGCCTACTTGAAGCTATGGGCGTGGGACTACACGTACAACATGGCGGCGAATGTGGTCTGCGGCATGATCCAGAACGGGCTGTGGAGTTGGTTCAGCTGGCGCCGGTACAGCAAGAATAAGAGGGGCTGGGCAGCCTGGCCCGGTATCGTTGTGGCGTGGCTGCTGATGTCTATGAGCTTGGAGTTGCTAGACTTTCCGCCGATTTGGGGTGCCCTGGATGCCCATAGTTTGTGGCATGCGGGAACGATTGCGCCAACCGTGCTGTGGTACAAGTGAGCATTCTCTTGCTTATTGTATGTTATAATCTTTCGCTAACAGTGGTTGTGCGTATAGCTTCCTTGTCAAGGACGCTCAGGATGATATAGCCGGGACCGAAAGACTGAAGGCTTAATATCCGAGCTTGGGGTGAGTTGGCTACCAGAAAGGAGCTTTCAACGATTGTAGACGGATGACAGGAGTTTCCTCGATGCCCTGGTCCTTGCTGACATTGTCGCGATGACAAAGATCGAGCAACCGGGAATATGTACATAATAATAATCTAGGCAGATCAAGTAGGCAGAGAACACGAATTAAATGACAACACGATCTACAGCACACACTACCTACTCACTCATCCCCCTCATGTCCTCTCGCAACAGCCCAAACGTATGAATATCAAACACCTCCCCATCCCTCCAGCCCGCTTTCCGCCGCGTCCCCTCCAGCACAAACCCCGCCCTGCTCAACACCTTCTTACTCGCCTCATTGTTTGAATACACATGCCCCTCCAACCGCACCAGGTTTCCTTCCCCAAACTGCTCCATCACCCACCGCGCAAATCCCCGGGTTGCCTCCGTCACCATCCCCCGTCCCCAGAACGGCTCCCCAAGCCAGTACCCCACCTCGGCCGTGCGGGTTTCGTCATCACCCAGCGGACGCAAACCAATGGTCCCGCAGAATGAAAGCGTTTCCGGATCGGCAATCACGAGGGATAGAGAAAGGGAGTCGGGCGGTGTGGCCATGCAGCGGGATACCCAGGCTGTGGCGTCAGAGAGGATGTAGGGCGAGGGGAAGGAGGGGCGGAGACGTCGTGCGACAGCGGGGTTGTTGCCTAGGGAGGCTACCAAGGGGATGTCGGAGGGGTGGTACCGGCGGAGAACGCAGGTTTGGAGAATAACGAGAGGAGTAGGGAGGTCTTGGATTGTCATGGCGAGACAATTTTGATGATGGGGGTCAGATTAGTCCTCAGTGAGTAATTGACTGGCGAGGAGGGTGGAGGATTCTGAATGTAAGTGGGAGGCGTGCTCACAGCGAGATATTGACGTGTTTTATTTTGGAACGAGAGCCTCAGCAATACCGTGGTGAGTCACGAGCTTTGGTTACAGGTCAATCGACCACAGGGACCATTCTTATACTCAGGTTGGTGGCACTGGTGTCAGACACGGGCTGCAGTTCAATTGTTATCACCATTCAGGAACGAGGAAAACAGGTGTGCTCAGCCTCAACGGCCAGAGTTGGTGACACATTATCTCCAGCTTCTTGCAACGCAGCGAGCAGGGCAGATACAGAGACGTCGCAACGCTGCCCATATGCGTCTTGAAAGCTCTCGGTAAACACGTAAAAGTGGGAGATTCAATTCAATCTCATGCGCTGAGGTCGTCCACTGCTCCAGATCAACGTCGATAGCGCCAAGACCGACACTGCAATTCTCGAAGCTCGCCTGGCCCGTGCATCGATGCCATTGATGTCCGTGGGCCAATCGTTGAGCGGGCTAGCCCGATGTCTCGGCTTGGCGATGTTAGGTGGCCTTAACTTTTTTGATGCAATGTCAGCTTCCAGGCCAGGCTGAGAAAGGTTGAGGTGTTCATTCAGCCTTGATATTCACTCGTGTTTCTCCCCCTTACCATTGATGCCGCTCCTTACTTGATTTTAACCACCTTGGATTTTTATCTGCTGTTTTTGTGGGTTTTTGTCCCCCTTCGAAACTCGAGCTGCGGCGCTGCACTCGGTACATCGGCAGGGAGGTCCTTCTCCAGGACGAGATCCGGCATGGCGAAGTCGAGGTTCACAAGGCTCGACGCCTTCACAAAGACTGTGGAGGATGCGCGAATCAGGACAACATCGGGCGGTATCGTGACAATTGTGTCGTTGATTGTCGTCCTCTTCCTGTCGTGGGGAGAATGGCGCGACTACAGGAGAATAGTGGTGCATCCAGAGTTGATTGTCGACAAGGGCCGAGGCGAGCGCATGGAGATCCATCTCAACATCAGCTTCCCACGTGTGCCTTGTGAGCTGCTGACGCTTGATGTCATGGATGTCTCGGGCGAGCAGCAACACGGTGTTCAGCACGGCGTGAAGAAGACGAGGTTGCGACCAGTGAGCGAGGGCGGAGGCCCAATCGACTCCAAGACACTGTCTCTGTAAGTCTTAATCGCCACTGGGCCTGCTGAAGAGCCTGCCCCGGAGCAATAATCACTGATGTCGTGAATACTAAGTCACGCCGCCGACGAAACCGCTACCCATCTCGACCCATCGTACTGCGGACCGTGCTACGGCGCCAACCCCCCTAACAACGCCCAGAAGCCCGGCTGCTGCCAAACTTGCGATGAGGTCAGGAATGCGTACGCTGAAGCTTCTTGGGCATTCGGCAAGGGCGAGGGTGTCGAGCAGTGCGAGCGCGAACACTACGCCGAGAAGCTGGAAGAGCAGCGACATGAGGGCTGCCGCATCGAGGGCGGCCTGCGCGTGAACAAGGTCATTGGAAACTTCCATCTAGCGCCCGGGCGCAGTTTCAGCAACGGCAACATGCACGTCCACGACCTCAAGAACTACTGGGACACACCCGTGCAAGGTGGTCACTCCTTCACCCACACCATTCACCACCTGCGCTTCGGCCCTCAGCTACCAGATGATGTGATCAAGAGGGTCGGCTATAATATGAAGCACATGCCCTGGACGAACCACCACTTGAATCCTTTGGACAACACCCATCAGGAGACCGACGATCCCAACTACAACTACATGTACTTTGTCAAGATCGTGCCGACCTCGTATCTTCCTCTGGGCTGGGAGAAGTCCTTCACCGGTTTCCGCGATGATCATGGTGCCGAACTTGGGGCTTTTGGTCAGGGCAGTGATGGCAGCGTCGAGACCCATCAGTATTCAGTGACGAGCCACAAGCGGAGTTTGGCTGGCGGCGACGACTCGGCCGAGGGTCACGGAGAGCGTCTTCACTCCAAGGGCGGCATTCCGGGTGTTTTCTTCTCCTATGTAAGTTGGCGCAAATGCCCCTCTGTCAGTCAATCGAACCCGCAACTAATACTCAGACAGGACATCTCCCCCATGAAGGTCATCAACCGTGAAGAAAGGTCCAAGACTTTCTTGGGTTTCCTCGCCGGTCTCTGCGCTATTGTCGGTGGTACTCTCACAGTCGCCGCGGCAGTTGACCGTGCCATGTTTGAGGGTGGTTTACGCTTGCGCAAGTTGCGTACTAAGGATATGTGATGAGGCGACCATGGTTTGGTGTACTATATATACATATACCGTCAGTTTTGGTGCCCTGTTTACCTAAAACTTTGGAGCCGCGTTTTGGGAGGAGTGGTCAGATGCATGGAATAGGAGTTATGGATGCGTTAGTTGGGCTAAAAACAAATGGATTCTCATGTCATGTTATTGCTGTGCGCCTGTTTACTGCCTTCACGACTACGATGTTATTCGTCATGTTAGTTAATCCGTGCCCAATGTTAGTGTGCTGCGCACCTGTCTGGTGTCCATGTAATGAAAGCAGTCAAGTATTAGCATATGCTATGCCATAAGGCAGTTTGAGCGGGGGGAAATATTCCAGCACTGCTCAGCCATGCTCTATATCTGCGCTTCCCATGCGAAGATTTCACCATAAATGCGACCTAGACTGCATCTGAGGGAGTGCCCGTATGACCAAGGTTTCATGCCCAAGTACAAAACTACACTAGGTGTGTAGTACGTCAATGTACTTACCTACACTACACTACACGAGGTGAGGGATATCCCGACGCTCCACAACGGGGCGGCGTTGAATCATGCGCGTGTGGAGTCTTTGCGGAGAAACGAGACTTTGGCGGGGAAACTACTTCATAGTGTCGAATAGTTTGTCTTGGCCTGGGGAAGATTAGAACTCGTTGTTGAATGTTCCAGACTCGAGGTTGAATAAGTAAACAAGACTGTTCTTTGCGGATATGGCTAGCGCAGGTAGTTAGCTAGCTAGCACGAGTGGAGCAACATCTGGAGTTGAGGTGTGCGTGCAGCCAAGCAGCATTGCAGTGTAGTTTAGTTAGTGGGAGAGGGAGGCCTGTCGCTCCGTTTCCCTCCGTTGCGTTCCAACTCCGTCATGTCAAAAAAA
>Ga0247765_1000031_pt1 | contig 95525 bp, 102 predicted proteins | sample UWRJL106311C6_FD_179949 | JGI IMG/M metagenome (GOLD analysis project Ga0247765, IMG submission 179949) | Plant litter microbial communities from Arlington Agricultural Research Station in Wisconsin, United States - UWRJ-L106-311C-6 | ecosystem: Environmental > Terrestrial > Plant litter >... | reverse complement strand
TCTTTACCCCCCCCCCCCCCCCCCCCCACCTCCCTAGCCTTCTCTAACTTTACGAAACCCAAGTGGGAGGGACCAAGCCAGCAGTGAGGGGTGCAAAGAAGCTTTCTCAGCCCGGCAAGAGAACTTTTCTAGAAGACAGTCCCCTCAGGGCCCAATCAGGGCCTCGAGGTATTAGTAAGGTTTGCAGATGGGGGGCGGCCGTATTCTGGTCGGGGGTCGTTGCTCTCAAATGACATGTCATGAAGCAGGTGAACGCAACGTCGAGGAGAGTCGACCTAGCCTCCGTCCCTGCTGCAGCAGGCACAATGTAATGTGGTGGTGCCTGGAAGTCGGCTTGCGTGTACATACTAGCATACTCCAGGCAGGAGCATCCTCCTCGGCCTTGTCAGTTCTGACAAAGACCGCGCTCCGTTGGGTTTGACGAATTTGGCCTAGAAACCAAACATGCCACTCATTGCCCGTTTGCGAAAGGGTTGGTATGCGGGCGTTGTCCCGTCATTAGCCAGTTTGTGTTATACATCGCCCCCGCATGCCAGTGAGGTTGAGGCTGCGTAAGAGCACTTAAATCAGCCCAGTAACTGAAGTACCCTTCGTAGTTAGTGGTGATGAACGAGCGAATAACTGCCAGCGCTTCCCAAACGCCAAGCGTAGCTGTCCAGAGTAACTGAGCTGCGCCTGAGCTCGGAATAGTACCCATGCGGAAGAAATTGCTGAGAACGGGATGCCGCGTGGGGGAACAGATGCTCATAGTTGGTTGTGATCCCTAGGTTGTGCCAAGCCTCACTTAAGCAGTTGGAGTCGTGCCCACGTTGCAGCCAAAGAAGATGCATGCAGACCATCATTAGGTTGCGCAGTGATAATGCAGACCGCCGGATGTTCACTACCGATTCTAGAACGAGTGGCAAAGGGGTTCGACACCGGCGGTCGGAGCGACGAGAGAAATTCAGTCAAAACAGGACCCAAGCTGTCGATTCGTGATCAGGTCGAGAGCACTAGGTGATTGCGCGATCCGATATCGCAACAGGAGCCAAGTGGGGACCAGGAGCGAGGACCAAAACCCCTTCGAGCTCAGCGTCGGCTTGCGCTTATGTGATGCGGTCCAACGCTGGAAATCTGGTTAGCTACGGGCCTACGGATTCAAGCAAGAAGGATGACTTCCATAAGGAAAAGAAGGGGCTGTGCGCGTGCTAGTTGGTGTCTGTGTGTGCGCGCATTGGCTGACTGAGCAGGAAAGAGAGCGTTTTGGAGGCTTCTCCCGAACCCAGGGCAATGGACGCGAACTGCAGCAGGGCGGCGACGGCTGACAGGAGCGCTTGTATCTGCCGGAGTGCTGCCGACGGTGTGACCCATGTGACGCCTACGAGCAACGGTAACAGTAGATGGGGGAGACGACTGACCGTACGAGCACGCGATGCAAGGTGCACGGTACGCAATTTTCCGGTGGACCGGAAGAGGGATTAGCTTGCAGGTGGCCTTGGGGATGAAGTTGTTTTAGGGGATGAAGTTGTTTTAGGGGATGAAGTTGTTTTAGGGGATGAAGTTGTTTTAGGGGATGAAGTTGTTTTAGGGGATGAAGTTGTTTTAGGGGATGAAGTTGTTTCAGGGGATGGATTTTGGTGGACCCGAGATCATTCTGAGGAAGGTGAGCACGAGCCAGCGCAAATGGTGAAAGATCTGCTTGTCGTTGCTGACTGTTGCTACGAAGTATCTACGCATTAAATAGGAGGGCGAGAGCACAATCCAACACCTGAAAGAGAGACTCTCAACGTGGGTGGGTCTGAATCCAATATTCAAATCGTTGAGGGCTGTTCAAAGAGCCTTAGACTCGCCCTTCCAATGGGCTCGGGGTGTTTAGGCGTTGTAACTATTTTATCCATGGTCTGGAAAAGCTGTCTTTTTAAGTAGGAGCTATGGAGCCCAAAACTGAACACTACGCACCACCACGTATCGCACATATCAATCCCGCGCTTCAGCCCTATGAGCTCGAGTCGTTGCGTCATCCCCTCAGGCCCACGAAATCGTACAAAAAAAAGAAGTACCTGGGGAATCCATTTTCAGCCAGGATATGGAGTGTTTAGCAAGAGCGGGGCACTCGGGTCTCGGCATCTTGTTCTGTGTCCGAAAGGCAATCCGATTACTTATCCGAATGGGCATCTCCAGTCCCTGCGGGAAAACCATTCGCCAGTTCTGAGGGCCAGGTGAGAAGAGCGAGATCCCAGCGAGATCCCGGAGGGGGGCCGAATCTTGTCAGCCGATGCCGGGTTCCTCGCGCCGGTGGGGGCGGGGCCCCGGCCCACATGGGTCACTCGAGAGCTAAGAGGATGCGCACAAGCTGTCATTGAGTTCCGAGGCACGAGTTAGTTTTGCTGCCGGAGCGGGGAGAGAGCAACGCGTGACGGAGATAAACTAACTACCTACCTGTAGATAAGACAGAACTTCTTCTTCGTTCTAGAAGCTGCTAACTCCACTCTCAGCGGTCGACGTGAAAACCCCGGCCTGTCAACCAACATCAGAAAGACCATAATGACACAGCCGATCGGCCCGTTCCGACTGGTGACGGTCAACACGGCCCCTGAGCGGGCCAAGCGACTGATCGGCCAAGTCGTTGAGGATGTCAAGGAAAAGTACTCCATCATCCATGTAGCCAATGCCTCAGGTAAGAGACTTCGCCGTTGTACTCTTTGGGATAAGCCCACTGACTCTTCTATGCAGCCATTGACGACGTGAAGTCTGTGGTTGAGCAGAACAAGCCCGACATCTTGGTGAGTTCCGTCCGCCCCATCGGAGCCGGAGGTTACCCCAAACTTTCATTAACCCCAACCAAGTTCACGGCTTCCATGTGGACGCCCGATGAGACACAAGAGATCATTGCGATTGCCAAAGAGATCGTCCCGTATCTAAAGACCTTTTCTCTGCCCCAGGGTCTACAAGTCCAAAAGGGGCCGGATGCTGTGGTTGAATATATCAAGGAGCATCTGTCTGAATTACTCTAGGTAGCTAGTTTTTTTGTCAAAGCCCTGCTACATACATTCGTAGGAGGCTGACTCCAAAACTGCAAAAAGCACCATGTACAGAAAGTATAGCATAAGCATAAGTGGAAGCAGGAATCACGTATTCAGATTGACTGACATGGGCGCCCACATTCGCTTATCTACTCCTCATTCTTCATCACATTGTACAGGCTACCAATGTGCGGCAGGATTTCGACGACAAACTCATCGCCATCATGCAGCAGCTCCTGCGGCTTCTTGGCAAATCCAACGCCGGCCGGTGTACCCGTAATAATCACGGTGCCTGCCTGGAGTGTCGTACCCTGGGAGAGAAAGCTGACAATCTGCGGGACGGAAAAGATGAGATCACTAATATAACTTTGTCAGACCCCAAACCTTCTCGTGTCTCCAAGGAGGGGAAAGACTCACGTCAGCGGGCTGTCCTGCAAGACCTTGCCGTTCTTCAGGCCGCGGAGCTTGAGCTTTCCAACATCGGGAATGAGGTCCTTGGACACAAGGACAGGACCGATGGGGCAGGCACCGTCAAAGCCTTTGGAGTAGCACCATTGCGTCTGGGCAAATTGAGAGGCACGGCTCGAAATATCATTACTGGCGGTGTATCCGAGCACGTAGTCGAGAGCGTCGGCCTCAGACACGTTCTTCGCCTCCTTTCCTATAACAATGGCGAGCTCGGACTCGTAATCGGCGCTGTCGCTGGCAATTGTATGTTTGGGGATGATGGTTGGTGCTGGCCACGGGTCCGCGAGACAGGTATCGGGCTTACTGTTATTTGATCACCTACAGTCAGTTTTATTTTCCAACTTTGAGGCTGCCCGTTACGGATAGAGACTAAGTAGAAGTTCACACAGGAAAACCGTTGGAATATCCGGGATGGACATCTTTGCCTCCTCTGCATGTTTCTTGTACTGTTTAACTCGCCGTTAGTAACTGATCCCTTCAAGTCCGCAAAAGCTCAGACAAGAAATGGAACGATTCGGGCTCACATTCAAACCAATGCAGCGGATAGTGCCGACCTCTTCCCGTGCCAGGGGGGAGAGAACGCGGCCGATAACTGCCGTCTCACCCGTCGGGTCACCTGCATCGAGGACCGAAGATCCGTTGTAGACGTTGGCCCTGACCTCTTCGCCCTTGCGAACGGCGGCACCCACATCGACCGAAGCATCGACGGGCTCGCCGAGAAAGATCTTGGAATCATCGCCCTTGGGGAGGAATCGAACAAGACCTGCCGGGCGCACCACTCAGCATTCCTCGCTAACTGGGCCGGGAAAAGGGGGGCGAAAACTGACGTTGGAACCCCATGTCTACGATGCACCTATAACAAACCCGCAATGGGACGGAACAAACAACCACCTAAGAATAAAAGGTCCGAAGGCGTATTGAGAGGATTGACGATGAACCCCAAATCCAATTCTCGGATTCTCAAACGAAGGAGGAGGCAGGTAAAACGAAGAGAGTCGAGTCCCCTCCAGGATCCACGAGAACGAGAATGAGGGGTAGCTGCTTTCCTAATAAATAACACCGACCACCACCGACTGGTTCTAGAAATCAAGTTACTCCGTGCCGGTAACAAGGTACTCCATAACGGTACGGGTACCTATCTACACGGACAACACTTAAACCTCAAGCCGTCGGTCGGAGCTCTAGCACAGCTTCCAAAAAGAAACCCCGAAGAAGACCGCCCGAGAGATCGACCGACCAACCAAAAAACCTAATAACCCGCTCCGCTTTTACAATCCCACTCATCCCCCCTAGCCTATTTCCCTCCATTTCCTTCCCCACCCGCGTTTCGTTTCGTTTCAGTCCTCCATTATCCCGTCGTTCACAGTCCCCTCATGGACGTTTCGGGTCGCGGGTTGGGTTTGGCACACAAAACAAGTGCCGGAAAGCCCGAGTATTTTGTCATCCTGCATGGGTACTTCGTACCTAGGTTTTGTATCTTAGCGGACCTCTCCACTCACTTCCCCGCACGGGTTTACCCTTTCCCCCAGGCCCTTCCCCTTATCCAGTACAAACATCGGATATGCTGATCCGCCGCTGTTCTCCTGTGCATCGACAAGAGGCCGTTGAGTGTGCGCACAAAATGAGGCCCAGGTCGATTATTCATGTGGGATTTATTCACCAGCCCCAAACCGAGAAGGTGGGCGGACATCAAGAGCTCCCGTTTTGCTTCCCGGATCCAGCAAGTGGATCCTCGGCCCGGAGCAACGGTACACTGGCGTCTTCGGCGATAAAAGCTCGTCCCCGCAGTTTGACCTGCACCATCCTGATAACGTTACTGCATGCATGACCTAGAGGCTAGGATAGCCTTCCGGACTCCGGACAAGACTCGAGTTTACTTCTTTCCTGCAGCGTCCTGGCTAACCTTGCATCTAGGATATAATGACAATGGGTACCCGACGGGTAGCAAGATCTCCGACTCAAAAACTACGAGCAAAGCACATATCTGAAACCACAGGTTTGGCTGCAATACCATTTAAAGTCTTAGTCTGATGCTCCAATACGATCTCTGCGCCAACTCCGCCCCTTACCCGCCTGTCATGGCTCATTTGCTGCTCTTCTGACCTTGTCAACCGTTAAGGTAACCTAAGTTCCACCACCCTCCACTTATTCCTATTTCCAAGCGCTCAACCCAGCCCACGGATCGCCCTGGGAATACGGGACCTGCTGTTGCGGTGACCTTGTGTTGTTTGGGTTCTGGGTGTAGTAGTCATTGGAATTAAAGTGCACTGTTTGTTGCGGCCCCAGCGGCGGCGGTCCAGGAGGAGGCGGGGGCGGTACGAACCCGGGGGGGATAAAGTTGGGGATGGCTTGTGGTTGTTGCGGTTGTTGCTGCTGCATTGCTGCCGGGTTCCCATAAGTGCTGAATCGTTGTGGGAACGATGTCTGAGCCGGTGGCGGCGAAGCTGGGCCTCGTCCAATATTGAAGGTGGTTTGGTTCGGTGGCGGAGACGCGGGGCCAGGAATGCGGCCATGAGAGCTGGGGTTGTAGCTGTACCCGCCTTGCCCAGGCGGGGGCATGAAACTCTGTGGGGCTGTCGCCTGGTTCGGCGGGGGTGAGCTGGGGATTTGGTATTGGCCATTGAAGCCAGCCTTGGGATACAAAGATGCCGATGGGCTGAAGTTCAGGGGTGCCGGGACGTTCCGTGTGGCTGGCGACGTTTGCTTGGGAGTGGCAGTCGGGGGCTCCATCGACATTCGCTCCATCAGGCCCCGTATTCTTTCCTGTTCGAGAGCTGCCTGTGCACTTTTGCTTGCCGCCCTGTCCTGTTCGATTTGGTTGAGCAACTGGGCGCCCTCGGAGCGGCGGTTGTTGACGAAGCTTTCCACGTTCTTCTCCAAGCTCTCGACCGTCTCCTTCATCTCCTTATACCAGTTCTTTGCACTCTGGAGACCAGCTTCCAGATCCAAAAACTCCTGATAGGCACGCTTATACTTGCCTATCACGGCTGCCCTCTGTCTTTGGATTGACTCGTACTTGCTCTGCTCTACCCGGACCCGCTTGTCCTGCAAGAGATTGTTGAAGGTTACTGTTAGTTCCCGCATCAGAGCAGCCTGCTTGTGGCTCGCTTGGACTAAGCGGTTTTGATGCGGCCTGTACTTTTCAAGCTCGGCTTGGAACAGCTGCTGCTCGAAGTTGGCGATCGATTTCTTATTCAGGATCAGAATCTGCGAGATGTCGTCGTTATGCGCCTGCTTTCATTAGCATACTTCCCATATCATGCCCTTCTGGATTAGGTCGCACCTTCTCCTTCAAGTCTTTGAGCACTTGGACACGCTCTCGCTTGATGAGATTCAGCCGCTTGAGAATGTCCTCGACCTTCGCAATTTGGTCTACCACACTCGGTCCGCCGTCATCAAAATCCGCGTCCAGAAGGTTCGCTTCGACCGCCGGACTATTATTATTGCTGGACTTGCGACCCTTGTTCACAGCCTTCTGAAACAGGGCGTCAATCTCGCCATGTTGCGCAGCAGTCCGCATTTCGTCGAATTCCGTCTCGTTTCCCCTCAACTTGGTAGCAAGCTGGCCATCACTCCTGGCGGCCTCCTCCAGAGCTTCTCTATAGTTCCGGATATCGCTCCGAAGCGTCGTTGTCAAACGGGCACTCGGCTGCTGTGTCCAGTCCGTCTCGTATTTGGACCTCATCTTCTCGCACACGCTCTCTTCCATATCAAGCTGCTTTGTGTTTTTGTCCAGGATCGCAACGATCTTCAGCTTCTCGGAGCTGAGAGTCTCGAAAATCCTGGATGGATCTTCATGATCGGCAACATCAACACACCACGTCCTGAAGTCCTCGTCTGGGAGAATTTCTTGATCGAAACCGCCTTTGAGAACCTGAAGCGCGCCGGGCAATCTCAAGTAGTCTAGACTCGCAGCCATCTCGCTGTTTGCGGTGTCTACCCTCTCCGTTTCTGCTCTGACCAATTTTGCCTTCTCCTCATCGTACAAGCTCGCGGATTCAGTCACGGCGAGAGGAATAATCTTCGCGAAGAGGTCGGGACCGGTGATACGCTGTATGTCTTGTCCAGCATAAAGCTCGCTCACCGGGATCGGTTTCGCTGCCGGCAGCTTGGATACGGGCGATACACTGGCCTCGGGGGGTACTGGTTGGTGGTAGATGTAATCGTTGTCCTTCATCAGCTCTGTTAACTTCTCCTGCACGGCCAAGTAGTGCCTCTTGGTGAGCTCTGCCAAGATGGGCGCGCAGTCGGCTGGGAGATTCGAGCTAGGTGGTATCGAGCTGGGGAAGTTGTTCGCTATCCTGTGTGCCTCCCTGGCAGCGGCGTCGGCTACCTGGAGGCGAGCGATGGCCATTCCGTGCGAGTTCGCATCATCATCCGCGAGAGCTTGGTAATATTGCGCCATAGAAGTCATCAGATTGTATTTGGACTGTTCCTGCGTCAGCAGTAGCTTGGCAACCAGACTGTGACGAATATGCGAATACGCACCTGTACCATCATAAGCCAGACTTTTTCGAAAATGGCCTTGTTTACATTCTCCTGAACGCCCTCAACTGCCTGCCCGTAAAGCGTGGATGCCTGGCTGGACAGCTTCGCTAGCAAGCCCACCTTCTTCTGGTCTGTTATCTGCTTCTCCAAGAAGACTTCTTGGGCCTGGGCGAGCATGATGGCAATCAGAGTCTTGACCGTATCCCTGCTAAGATCGGACGAAGGGGCGTGAAGGAAGTTCTCGTTGATGTATGTGAACATGCCGGCCGAGGCTTGGAAAGAGTGATAAGCAGTCTTGAGACCCGTGTCTTCAGATCTTGTCTGGTGAGCAGCATGACATGATAGGACGGCCGAGATATTAAAGATTATGGACGCCTTTTCGAAGGCCAACGAATGCTGTGCTGTAGGCTTGTGTGTGAATGCGTCGAACCTGCCATGAAGTCAGTGGGATCGCTACCAAGGCTGTGTGCCTGAATTACCAAGTGAAAGAGATCTTTATGTGCTGCTCGTCAACGGGGAAGCGCAGGTCTAGTAGCTCGAGCTGGCCGTAATACCGATAGAGCAGGTCCCTCCCAGCGGTGCTGTCCTTGCCAGCACCGCGCATGTCCTGTCGTAGCCGGTTGAGCGTGGCGCATTCTTCGGCGTAGCGTTCCGGGTCATCGCCGTACGTATTTTGGATGTATGACTTGAGCGGGGCAATCCAGTCGATCTCGTTGGTGGCCTTCAGAGGCACCGATATCATGGGCGCCTGCGCCATTTTGGGCAGCGATCTTTGAGCGCGGCAGAACGGCGAGGACTCGGTCGTCCCGGCTCTGGCCAGCGCGAGCTCCTCTCCAAGTGCGCGGATGGCGGTGAGATTGGCCGAGTATCGATTTGGAACCCCGAGAGGGGGAGTTTTATGGCAAGCGCCCACACGGCTTCGCTCGACGCGGGGTTATTTCGCAGGATTGTTGTTGGAACTTCCCTATCTGCTGGAGCGCGAAGCCGGCGAACTCGGAGGCCCTAGTGTCCGGATCGATCTAATGATGAACACGCCGTGTACCCGTTTCAGCGAGGTGTAGCTCTGGAAGTCGCGGAACGAAAGTCGGACAGATGGCTGTATGCAACGGGAGGTGACAGCCGCTTCGGGAACCCGCTATGACGCCTGGGCTTCCAGGTTTGTGTGCCCCTCCTCACAGGTGGCACGGACAGTAAATCTCGACCGGGGCGGCGAGAAACGAAACAACAAAAGTTGGAAAACACTGGATATCAAATATCACCGTGGTTTACGTGGAATAAAAGGATGGTGAGGGTATCCGCAGTGGTTAGAGGTTTGCACCTTTACGCGGCGGGGCGAAGATAAAGCCACAACCGTCAGGCACCCTTTCATTGGGGGTTAGCCGCTGCCGCTGCGTGTTTAGGTGTGGCTCGTCAGCGTGATGATGCGGGCCTGCGAACGAATGCAATGAAATGCCACCACACCAACTCTTCGGATACGGCCACAACTCGAGAAAGTGGATATTGTGCCACGACGAGTATAACAGATACTGAAACTAGGTGATCAAGCCTTTGATGCACTGCCGCGCGGGGAAGAGGGAAGCAGTCCAGTCCCCACGTTAAAAGGATCGAAAACCCAATACGTACCCAGATACCTACCTAGCCTAGCCCAGGCAGAGAGAGCTCCACTATCCACCAACAAACCGCCGGTCATTGTCGCTGCGAGTGTGAGGCGGCGCATATTAGCCGCCAGCACACTCGTCGCCGCCCGTAAAGGAGGCAATGGAATTGCCAGATCAGCCCACAAACCTAGTTGGCTAGTACACATCGACTTGCATAGTATTGGAGGAAGCGAGCCGGAAACGAGTTGTTGAACTGCGTTGTGTCGTCCCGATTAGTGTAGCGTCGGTGCCATTCACATCACATTGGATCTGCATCGGCGTGGGACAGCGTGGCCCCCAACAATCAACAGCCGGAGTCGGGCGGCACTCGAGATCGCCGTCCGCGCCGGCGGCGATTTAGCGTTAGCCATCTAGTTACCACACAATTTTCTTCGCCAGTCGCCGAACCTATTACGTCGAAGAAGGACTGCCACAACACATGGAGCATCCATACACCCTTTTTTTCCTTTAGACCCTTGGCCGAGGGCGGCGACCTTCAGGCAAAGCAAGCATCGTGGATGAACGAGCAGCAGGCAATCAAGTCAGACGGCGGCAGTGGCTCCAACCAGTGAGAGCCGCTGTAGGGTTGCTGTGCGGCATGATTGGCTGGCAAGGTGGCCAGGGACCGGCACTCGTGCGTTGGAAGCGCCGTGACGGGGAACGCTGCCAGGGGTCACCCCTCAATACTTGCTAAGGTGGGCTATGGACGCTCCGCGGCCCGCAGCGAAGAGCGGGAATTGAAATCTCAAGCTGGGTCCATGACAGGGTCATCACTGGAATGGGTGCTACCTACGCTCTCCTTGTGCCTTTAGTAGAGGATCTAGTCCCTGCTGGTCGAGTGCTTTTCCCTTTTGAAGACCCTTCCTACAAGGACCTGGCACAAGTACTGGTCTATCAGGTACAAAAGTACAAAGTACGAAGCGGCCTCCTGCACGGCCAAACATGCGACCCAACCTTGTGCACGACATGACCGGGCCGCAGAGCCCTGGCCGATTGTCGTTAAGACAAGTGCCAATTGTGCAAATGTTTCGTCATGTGAATCAGGGCTGCGCTGGTGCTGATAAAAATGTCCGACTCCCACTTCAAAAATGATCAAGAATTTTCCAAATCGCTGGTACACAAGTAGGTAGGTATTCATACACATCAACTCCTCCGCCACCCACGATGGGTAGGTGTACCACAAATCCACCTTCACAAAGCATGGCCAACTCATCCGTTCCGTTTGGTGGGTTTCGTCCCATCATGTCAACGGCAGGCCGTCAAAATTGATACCTGCCATCCCTTCTCCGTTCATCCCAAAAAATTGTATCCTATCCTCCGTGTTAGCTCGTTGGTTCTTCTGACACATGCACACACACAGCCTGAATGCCCTTCACTTACCAATCCTCAAGATTCAGTGTCGATGGGACCGGCACTCCGGGTGCCGAGCCGCTGCTCCAACTGTCGCTAGGACTCGGGCCGTCCATCATGGGCGCTTCAAATCCTGTTTGCCACATGTTGTTGGCTGCATTTGGTTGCTGATTCTGGAAACTACTACCCCCTAGCTCAGCACCTGGCATCAGGACGCTCTGGCCCTGCAGCGGGCTCCCGGCCGCTCCCCTCTTGGGTAGCCCTTGGGCGAATTGGTTCCCCGGCCCCGAGTCTTGCAGATTGTGGGACTGCATCTGTGCCATGACGCTTGCATCCAGCGTTTGATGTGCTTGTGACGGCGAGACGTACACTGGCAGTGCAGAGTTTTCTGGGAAAAGCTGGTCTGGTTGGAAATTCTCCCAAACCGCTTGGGACAGATTGGGCGAGTTCCTGGTTACTAGGTATAGGTCTGGGGGCGTTGCTGGCACGGAAAACGACGGGTTGAAGGGGGTAGCCGGTCGTGTCTGAGGCCGCGATGCTGTGCCGCCCATAAAGGCGTCGCCGCCAGTGTTTCTCGTGTTGGGAGATGCCATGGCAGGAGGTGGCATCACGCTTGGGAGGGTGTCTGCTTTAGCCGCAAGGTTGGGTGTTTGGGAACCGGATCGTTCGTATGATTCCTGAGGTTGCGGCGTACTCACGCTGAAATCGATTGCCATCTCATCGTACTTGCGTTTTTGATCCTGCGCGAATCGGTGTTGCTCTAATTGCGCTAATGTTTGTTGCACCTTGCGATGCCTTTTCCCGGCTGCCTTTTGGAGTCTCTCTTCCAGAACTTTGTTCCCCAGGATGGATTCGAAGAGGGTGTAAACCATCTTCCCTACCAGCCAAACCTTAGAAATTTCCTTGAGAGCACCCATACATATCCGTATTCTGTCTTGTGTGACTTGTTGTATCGAAGATACGGGGGATCTCATCTGATATACGTGCATGATGAGGGCGGAGAAGAGACTGTAAACAACGAACGCAGGGCAGTATCTCAGCTCCCCGTGCACAACCAGATTCTCGATGATTGAGGTCACCATGCCGGCCGCCTGGAAAGCAATGTTTCTCGAGGGGTAAGCCGCGTCCTCTGGAAATCTTGTCGAGCCACTCGGTGGCATGTGTGCCCGGTGCAACAAACAGAGGGTGGTGTAATAATTAGAGTGAAGCAGGGCGGACCAGAAGTGATGCCTTGGTGCTTCCCAGTACACCAACTTAGGGCAATTTTGCAGCCAGTCGGCGAGCGCCATGTCGCTGTGAGTTAGATCGATCGCGTTTTGCCGGCGCCCTTTTGCGGCCACTGAGTACTGCTGAGAAAGTACGAGGCCCATGATCTCGCATAGCTTGACGTATTGAAGAAAGAAGTGGACATGGATCGGATCAGGGGGATATTCACTGCGCTGGTCCGCCTCGTCTTCGATAAAATCATCTTCCGTCAGCATTTCCACGTCCGAGTCGTCTAGGTTGATGTGGCAGGGTCGACCTAGTGCAACGGCTACCGACCGGTCTCTGGTAAATAGAGACCACCAGATGCGTTTCCACAACCTCTTGTCGGATTTGCTGAGCTGAGAACTTTCGACGCTTCGGTGCATCCCAGAGCCCTGAGCTACGATTGTAGCGACTCGGCTCCAGTAGAAAACATTCTTGGTCACATCTTCAGGACCTTCCCAATACCAGCCCATCAGGAGTAACGACTGCACAATGGTCACACGATCGTCTTCGTAGTTGGCATCATACAGCGCCTTGGCCCTCTTGTAAAATGTGAGAGCAGCGGGTGTCGTCGAGCCGTTGGCGTCCATGAGTTGTGGATTCGTGCATACACGGGACCCAGCAAGTAAGACAGCCTGCAACAAGAGCAGTGAGGGAGGGTTCTTTGGGTCCTTGTATTGGCGCATAAACTTCGTTCGATTTATTACTGGGACAATTGGGTGGACCCATCTGAAGTAGGATTCGATCAACTCATCACAGAGTGAGCGCGGAGGCAGCAAGAAAGCCCCTCGCCGGTGCAGAATCTCGATTTCGATCTCGTCCAATTGCGTCAGGCGTGCTCTGGAGCCCTTGGCAGCGTCTGGAAGCGGATAATGCACTACGTCGGATGGACTCTGGCGGTCGTGGACAAGTAGTGTCAAGTTTGATGACTCCCCCATAAACGCTACTCTTCCGGCCTCCGTGATGGGCGCCCTTGTGAATTTTGGCTTCATGACCATATTCATGTAGGTTGTGAGAGTGGCATTGTCCTGAATCTCCTTCTTCTGTAGCTCCTCGGCGGTACTTGCGCTTGTCTGAGTGGCTTCGTGTGTGTGGTAAACGGCGGGGGGCCGCGTTCCGCTTGGGAACGTGCTCGTCCCAGGGGGGTTGGGTGATCGTTCGTCGACATCTCCTCGTTCGCTGTGTCCCAAATTAGATCGGACGAGGCATCAGGGCGCTATTGAGTGTCGTACCTGTCCGAGTCCTTGGACTGCACGGAGGCGCTCTGCGTCTTCTTGCGCTTGGGAGTTGGAATGCGGCATTCGATAGAGAATGCGACGCAGTTGGTACAGGGAACTCCAAGACTTGCAGCATCGCAGCGGACCTGCAGCGGTTCAATGTGAGCACACGGGCCAATGCCCTGGGAGAAATAACGGGTCAAAGTGGAGCGTCGAAGATCGCAACGTGATTCAACACGAGGGTATGCGTACCTTGCGGGCGTGGCATGTCTGTGGTTGTAGAGGTCAGCGCGAACTCGATAAGTCGAGGATGGCGGATTGGAAATGAGCCGAGGTATAACGACGGTCCCTTCCAGTCCACCAGCGCATAAGAAAGGCACGTACCTCACACGCTCTAGACGCTCGTTGTCTTTTGGTGGCCAAATAGGACTCGGTTAGTTCAATTCCCAGTTTGCGCCTGGTGTGCGCGACGAAAGCCGAACGTACCTCCTGAAGCTCGTCGTCGAGGCAGACCCGGGCACCGCCGTTGCCGACCCCGCAGGACCCTGTGCCGATTGCTGCGGCGGCGAGACTGAAACAGATGGCGCCGGCGCGGCTGCCTGTGCTTGACTCTCGCCCGAGTTCGAATCTACTTCCATCTCGTTGGCGACGTGGGAAGTATTTTTTGGATTGTGTTGAACTGATCGAATGCTAATGAGGGTCGCTCGCTCAGAAGGTGAGCGTGACAGAACCGGGACTACAGATGCCGCTGGAGCTCTGCGCACATCCGGGGGCTGCGTGTCCTGCCACCAATCGACCGGGTCAAAGTGATCGTCCGATGCGCAAGCGTTCCGAGAACTGCGATGAGATTGGGAAACCGGGTTATCCGGTAGACCTGTTGACGCAGTGACACACTCGATTCCTCACCTCCAGCCTCTATTTCTCCAGCACTGCGGGCAGGGGGCTGTTTTAATGAACATTTGGTGCGTTCATGCGCGGCAGGACAACGAAACCCGTTCTTTGACGGATGCGGCTGCCAACGCGTCCACTGAAAGATGAGCTGAAGGCAGACTTGGACTTGACACGGTAGCGCGCCAAACGGCTTGGGCTTGGTATCCAGCTGCTAGGTAGTGTGATATGAAGGTCCTTGGCCCCCGCCGTTTTCGCTCGAGTTGACGACGCCAATGCTGGAGCGTCACGACCGATTTCCACTAGGTGAGGGTGCATACAACCTCACCGTTTTAGGTTGCAACCTTGGCCCAAGCAGGGGAACCACTGATCGGACCTTCCCGTCGCTATCTCGCGAGATCCAATTCTTGGGCGGAGAAATCCACAGAAAGATGTTGGTTAGTCGCACTCACGAAGCATCGGTCCTTTTGGCATGTGATTCCGGTCCTGGTGAGGGGAAACGGGTCTTGTGAACGCACGGATCAGTATGCGCGAGAGCAACAGCTCTGGTCCTGGCTTAGCGGTGTCTTGGTTGGCCAAGATGGGCTTGGTGAGGGGCATCAGCCCGCTGAGAGATTTCATTCCGCGGGACACGGCTAGAAAAGGAAGTTGTCGCCGGCTTCACAAATCCGGGGAGACGCTTGGCTTGGGCAAGGCGAAGACTGCCTCTGTGTTAACTAGCATCGGCATCTGCGGTTCTGTCAGGGGCTGTTCGTCACCTACAATCCAACCCCTGAAAGATTGTTTGCGCGGTACTTTACGGCTTGGTTGCAGCTTGCGGGCCAACCTCCCCGGGCATTCTTTTCCATTTTTGAGGGGCTTTGAAGGAAACTTGAGGCCCTAAGGAGTAAATTTCAAGGCCCTGAATGTTAGAGTCAAGGCCTAAATATTCTGGCTTAACCCCTCGAAAAATTGCTTCCCAGCTGTTTTTGTATTGCACAAACCCCTGCTGGATACTTAACCAAAGTCTTACGCTAACAATCTTTCAGGGGTTGGATTATACATAACTACCAGTAGCTCGTTTCTTCGGGATGGAAGGGACCCGCTGTGCAAACTCCAAACCCCAGCGTTTTGTGACGAAAAATACAATTTTTGAAGTGGAAAATTTTAAGATGATTAGGTGAACAGAAAAGATGCCCATTGCTCACTAGTACCAAAATCTCTGCAGTTTACTTTACTTTATGATGAAAAAAGATGAAGTTTGAGCACCCCAAGACTTGGCAGTTGAGGTTGAACAATCTTCCAGGGGTTGAATTTTACCTGATCTTTGTTGCTGTCTGGTGGTAGAAACGGCACGCTTTAACCGTCACTTCGTCTTTTTCTCAACTGCCTTAAGAAACGGGCGGCTGAGAATGCAACCGACGCAATCCTGCAGAGATTTAGGACGCAGACGGTTCGATGCCATGCCTTACCCCTGTTGACAAGTAGCAGAGGAGGCGGAAGTAACTTGGGCGCGAAGCAAGAACGTCCCCACGACCAGACGCCAGGTACAGCTAGCGATGCTACCAACTCAAAGGAATATGACCCAACCATGTAAAGCGTAATCCAAATCCCATTTTCACCGCCCGTCCTTTATCCGTTAGTATGCATCTAGGTAGTAGATAGTTACAGATCAGTACATATTATTTCAGTTTTATCTCTGCAGGCTGTTGGCTCCCAACCCCATTTGATGTCTTCTGGCCGACTACCTCGTTTCTCACCGGCTCAGACGCGTCCGCGTCATCAACCTCCACCCCGCTAATGAACATCGCACTTATACCTTCCAGTGCTGCTACGAAGATGCACATCAAGCTCGCAATGACAAAGTGGCTGATGGTGGACCCGATCTCCAACCACGAGCCCTCGTCCTTGACGACCCAGAAAAAGTAGAGGGTGAGAATGTCGCTGATAGCCATGACAACCATAAGCAAGGCCGAGGGTGCCACGCCCAGCCTCTTGTTTAGGATGCCTAGATTCGCCGAAATCAAGGCGAAGGGAATCATAATCTTGAAAACCAACATTGCCCCTTGAGCGAAAGGATCAAAGACGGGAATCAGACGGACAACACTCTCCATACTGAACGACGACACAGACGCGATATTGCCCGTGCTGAAAAAGGCCGACTGCAAGAGAACGAAGAAAAACAAAGCCACGCGCGCGTCCTGAAGCGTAAGAGATCGGTATGTCGAGTTAGCTTTCTCTTCAGACTTGGCTGCGTAACCATAGGTGGCTGTTCGGGTTGAGCCTGAAAGTTGAGAAAATATATGGCCGGCGTGCTCCAGGCGGACCCAACTAACGAGGAGCACCGAAAATGCGAGGTAAAAGAGACCTTCGTACGAAATGGTGAGAATGACGAAAGTGGGCGCACATGTCAAGAAGATGACAAGAAGTCTGTGCATATAGTGGTTGTTGGGCTGCAGGCGGTACGTCGTTGGCATCAAGAGCGATGCAACTACGGGATGATCAGCGACACATCACGCATCCTAATGTTTCGAAACTGACCTAGAACAGCCCAACCCAGCACCTGATTGCCCCGAGGCAAGCCTAGCTTGGCCTGCAGTGAGAGGGCGCTCGAGCGTGTGACAAGAATGGCAAGGAGGATGAGGCCAATCTGGATTCCTATAAGTATGCGTGATATATCCTGTTTCGGGGACGCCCTTTTCTCAGGCCACGTGAAGTCCCCAAGAACGAAGTCCTCGAATGCAAGGTAGAGGAGGCCCACGATGACCATCAGCGCTCCACCAATCACGCTGCGACCGTCAGCATAGTCACATTTCAGGACGTAGAGTACATACATAAGATTGACATCTTCGGTTTTGTTTGCCGGGAGCAACGTGAATGTGCTCATTGCGAGACATGAGAGAAACCAAGTCGCCGAGAGGGCGGCATGTTTCTGGAGGAAGTCGAGCCCGTAATACGCGGGCCACAACGAACCGAGTATGAAGAGAATGGTAAGAATCTCCCGGTGTATATATCCCAAGGCCTATAGTTATCAGTCTCGGTCGCTCTTCCAACAGCGGTACCGACTTACGAGGGACTCGATAATGGCGACATAGATCGCGCTGTTGAAAAACAGCGAGGCCACACCCCCGCCGGATTTTACATGAGCAAACAAATGTTTCCGCCCTTCGGCGAGGCAGTTCCTCCGAGCATAAATCTCTTCCCAGAAAAAAACAGGGAAAAAAGCATAAGCGTAGTATGTAACCGGGGATCTGGAGATGATGAAGGATGCATAAAGGGCAGCCAACACGGAAGTGGCGGCAACGTTTCCAGCCACCGTTCTCGACGGCCGCACGCGCCCGTGGAGTACATGCAAATCAATGACGGTGGTGAGCGCATATGCGATCCAACCCAGATATCCGATGGTGATGAGTGCCCGGAGAAAGACCCAATCGTAAGTTTGGAGATATCTCAACCCGTCAAGCCCGACTTTCAGCAAGGTGGCAGCTTCCTCGATCGCCTCTTCGTAATTCCCAGTCGCGATAAGTTGCCGGATGGCAGCAACACGCCGTTCTGGAGTTAGGTCGTTTTCACTCAACGGCCGAAACGGTGCGTAGCGGAGCTCGGTGGCTTTCTTCTTTTCCTCCTTGACGCGGTATTGCTCAAGAATCGTCTGAGCGTTAACAAGCGCAGCTTCTGCCTTCTCATGGATGTCTGTGTCAAGATAGGACAGCGGCAGTTCGCCGACCGAATTGGCAGGAAATTCTACGCCTGCGAGGTACGACATCAGGGCAGCGACGTCAGCCTGCGCAACGTCATGCCTTCTGACATGGCCCAAGCCCCAGTCGGCCGAGTAATCGTCGTGTCCAGGAGCAGTTTCACTGGGATAAAGTTGAGGCTTCGCAACCCCTGAGCCCCAAGCAATGAGAGGGGTTCGTGTGTTGTCGGGATGACCATCGCCGTGAGATCCCCAGTCGCTCATGCCATGGTCCGCAGTGAACACAAATGCCGTCCTATCATCCCCATAGAATGACTCTATTAATTCGCAAACTTCGCGAACCCCCGAGTCGACGACTTTGAGGTTGTGGAGGTATTCCTTCGAGTATGGTCGATAGAAGTGACCAGTTGTATCGAGGCCGAGCAAGTGGAGGAAGAAGACCACCTTTTCTTGCCGGAGGGCGTTATTTAAAGTAGCATTCTTCTTGGCCGCAGCAAAGAAGTCCTTGACGTGGTCAAAGACCCAGAGGTCGAGGGGGACGGCGTCAGCCGTGAAATCTTCCAACTCTGCATCGTAAGTGAAAGCATCCACCCTCCCCGGGACAGCTCCATGTTCGAACATGAGCAAGATGTCCGGGCTTCCCCAACTCCACGTATGCGTGCTGCGGTTGAACAAACTGTCAAAATTGACAGGGTTCATTTTCCAGCCAGTTGTGACGGCCGAGACGTCCTCGTAGAGACCCGCGATCAGCGCGACATGGCCTGGGCGGGATTCAGTCGGCACACGGGTGTGCGACACACCAAACGTTCCATCCTCCAACACCTTGGAGCGAAGAAAAGGGGCGAGGGGCCGCGGGACAAGGTCATCATCGGTCTTTGGGTATGGCTCAGGATGCGACTGGAATGCTTTATCGGCGCGGAGTCCATCTCCTAAATTAAGGATATGTGAGAGACTGTAAAACAGAAGAGGGAATGATGGTACTCTACTACGCACCTACGAACAAGACCAAGCGATCTGCTGGTGCCATGTTGGAGACTGGCCTCTCTATGTCGAATAGGCGCATTCCCGAGACGATTGGGCTGACAAAGTAAATATCAAAAATCGAAAAGATGTAAACGAAGTGGAATATCACTGCGATCGCCAGGAGGCGAAGGCGCGGAAACGACGCCATGATGCCGAATGCGCGGGGGGAGGGAGATCAAGGGCAAGAGCCCGAAGCGGTGCTAGGACAAGAGGCGAGCTGTCCACACTTAACATCTGCGATGAGAAACCAATGACTGAGTTGGGACACAGTCCATAGCGCGCAAAAGGAATGGATGCAAATGCCACTGCAGCACAGAGTAAATGCGCAGCACCAAACAGATAAAACAACCTGAAGGAGGTGGAGGGCGCGATCAACTTGGCTCAACGTTCGTGATGCCGCGTTTTTTTGGCTGCCACAAAAGGTGGAAATGAGGCTTGGCGCCATGGCTATTCCCGCAGCGAGAAACGGCGCTAAGCGTCCACCCGATTGGCTCCACAAAGCGTTTGCTGACCTGCATGAACAAATTTTAATTGCCCAATTGTTTCTGGGGGTTTAGAAAACGTGACTTCGCGCCGACCCGCCTTGGAGTGGAACGCGACCTCACCTCGAACCTGATCATCCTCATGCCACTGTCAATCAATACAGGTTCCGGAACGCTGCAACTTTTGACTATGGACGAATACATGAAGTTTCTGGCGGAGAATGTCATCGCAGAAGACAAAGTGGTGAGTCACAGAATTCGCTTCAAGAGCTATTCCACTGAAAAGGCAGTGCTAGGTCACATATCGGCTACTGAGCCGCTCACTGAAGATACACGTGAACACAGCCAAACAGTCGGTGCAAGCCCTCATCTTTTTGCCTGCACTCAGTTGCTGACTACGATAGAATGCTATATGACTTTCACAAATACCAAAATGATAGGCGTCCCGGCACCGTTCATGCTACCTACCTCATCTACGGCGTCAAGAAGACTTCCAAGCAGCAAAATGGGGCTGATGGCGACATTGAGATGACAAGCTCTATGCCCGAGACCGAGTCACATGGCGAAACAGCCCCGTTATTCTCGCTCTCCCTTGTCGCGGAAGATATACTCAAAGGTAAGTAACTCTCCAGCACGGGTATCAAAGTCTAATCACAAAATCAGACGCCATGTCTGAACACGACGAGGTCTCATCCATCCACATCTACAGTGTCGCTCCCAACCCAACAAAAGTGAGTGTACCAAAACTGTCTGGCTATTTGGGCGTGGCTAATCTACCAAGGATCTGACCTTGCTTGCCGAGGTAGCGCAGGAGACCCTCAGTCTTGGCAAGGGTGACGATCGTAGGACGTCGGCGGCCGTCCACAATCCCTATGTCCGTAGCAGAGAGCGGAAAGGACCAGCCGCAAATCTTTCTGCCGCCACTTCGAAGCCAGCGAATCAGGAAGTGAAAGCAGCATCGCTGAAGCCTGGAACGCCATCTGACGTCAAGGTCAAGGAGGAGCCTAAGACGGCTTCCCAATCAACCGCGGATACTGACAAACCGTCTTCTTCGGCGCCGACTAAGAAAACTCCTGCGCTCAAACGGGGTGGATCTTCGAATGGGAGCATCATGCAAGCGTTCTCTAAGGCCGCAGCAGCGACCAAGGCCAAGAAGGAGAAGATCACATCCCTGCCTAACACCCCAAGTGGAGATGATTCTAGTATGCAACCCCTGTCGGATGATGGGGAGGATGATGATATTCCTCAACCGAAACCCCGCAGGGCTGTTGGCCAAAAGACCCGGAAGGAGCGAGAAGAGGAGTTAAGGCGAATGATGGATGAGATGGATGAAGACGAGGAGGAGGAGGATAAAGCATCGACTCCTGACGAGCCCGAGGAGGAGCCCGTGGAAGAGCCTTTGGCTTCCAAACCAGTTAAAGAGGAACCTTCAGAGGTTGTCGCGACTTCCGGGAATGGGAGGCGGCGTGGAAGGAGAAAAGTTATGCGAAAGAAGCAGATAATGGACGAGCAAGGATATCTGGGTACGCGTCCTGCTCTGCTCACACAGCACCAGCTAACAAATTGCAGTGACCATTCAGGAAACGGCCTGGGAGTCTTTCTCAGAAGATGAAGCTCCGCCGCCTACGAAGCCGAAGGTGGCTAGCTCTGTCCCTACAGCCGCGGTTTCGAAGGGAAAGAAGAGTGGACCGAAGGGCAGTCAGGGAAGCATCATGTCTTTCTTTTCCAAGAAGTGATCTGTTCCAGCAAGGTACTGTCTCCAACCAGGCTGTTTAGCTACTCTCTAGAGGGACGTTATGCGTAAAATATATGAATTTCTTGATGAAAATACTGTATCTAGACAAACCATTCATTTCGTTTGGTGAGGATATTTGGTTTGTTTTTCTAGATATTTTATATACCTGCCTGAGATTTGGATAATGCTGACTTGCCGAACCTGGTTCCGAGGCTTAGCGTGGCAGCTGAACATCTGAGGATTGAATAAGGTCAGCTTAGTGCGGTGATGGCCGCGTGGTGTTATGGTATTGACATTTTGTAGGATGTCAAGGGAATTGTAATGACGGGGTATTGCCCAGTGGTAGCAAACTGTCACGGTACGGTGACGGTGCCTGCCTGTGGCTGGCTAGATGTAAAAGGACTACGGTGCAGTGCCCTGACTGCACAACCTTCCACTTTTAGTGGTGTTTACGCATTGCGTCCTTTAGTGCCGTAACACAAACATTGATGAGAACCTACAGTTTAACCCTAAAGGATTCTTCCCGCGATACCTCCGAGCTTAGTAGCGGTCTACAGGTTAATATGCCTAGGTATTTCCTCGTTTTTCTAGGGCTTGGTAATAGAAACTTGAGGCTTTAATAAAAAATTTAAGATCAGGCTTTAATTTTTAAAAACCAGGTCCTTAATAATCTAGCTAGACAAGTTCATCAAGTATTATATTGTTACGGCACCAAAGGACGCAATGCGTAAACACCACAAAAAGTGGAACGTTGTGCAGTCAGGGCACTGCACAGTAGTCCTTCTACATCTAGTTGCAGCCACAGACAGGCAGCATCACGGTACCGTGACATATATATAATTCAGCCCCTAAAAGATTATTAGTGTGCGATTTAGTGAGGATTAAGGAGTTTGTGCAATTGTCACGGTACCGTGATGCTGCCTGCCTGCGGCTGCAACTAGATGTAGAAGGACTACTGTGCAGTGCCCTGACTGCACAACGTTCCACTTTTTGTGGTGTTTACGCATTGCGTCCTTTGGTGCCGTGACAGCAATATATAAATAACTGGGAAGCTATTTTACAGAGAGTTAAATTAGAATATTTAAGCCTTAACTCTAATATTTAAAGCCTTGGAATTTATTCCTTAGAGCCTCAAGTTTCCACTATAACCCCTCAAAAATGGAAAAGAATACCGGGGGGTTGGCCGGAAACTACAGTCAAGCCGTAAAGTACTGCGCGAACAATCTTCTAGGGGTTGAACTGTAAACCTCCGCTATATGCCTACAAAGCCCCACACTAATGACTTTGCAAGGCTTGGACTATGAATAACGGCTACCCAGCGCTCTGGCTCCCCGCGATTTAGGGCTATTATCCACAGCACCCTACCCCCGCAATCTGGTAGCGGCCGACGGTCGATCCTTTGGCAGGAGAACCCTAGAAGCTTGCGTTGGCTGCCTGCACGGCCAACGGCTCTGTGCTACGGGTGCGACTCTGCTTCCCCGTATACGATCCTGGATCAGGACACAGCATCTTCAATTTCGCTCTCCTGTCTATCGCAACCATTAACAATCTTTCCATCACACCGGACTCGCGCAGTCCTCAAAAAATGCAGTACGCGCGTAGTGCCTACGCTCTAAGCGGGCCGTGACGCTCAATTCTAGTTTCAATCGCTGTGTCGAGTCCAAGATCTCGCCGTCTGCAGACCACCAACCTACGCCCGAAATCCGCGACGCGACGGGTAATTAGGACGTCGAGAAGATGGGCCGCATCGCAAGAGTGCTGTTCCTATCGCCTCTTTTGGCTGTCTTTTTGAGACCGGCCGCGGGTTCAGATCTAGTCTGGGACAATCTTGAGAAGCCGCTGACAGGAGAGGAGCGGTACTTTGACCCGAATGCTTGCCCCGACTACGCCCATTATGCTGCATATCCCCAGTAAGAGATATCGCGAATCGGTGGAAAACGGGACACGCATACTGACTAGGTGTGGGAAGTCGTCCTCTAAGCAAGGGGCCCCTCCAATTGCCGTTTCAACGCCCCGACCGTCGATGTCGAACGTTCCGTTCGGATGCGATCGAAAAAGTGATACACGATGTGACGTCGCGAATGAAAAACCCCGATCTCGCGCGTCTGTTCGAGAACGCATTCCCTTCAACAACTGACACGACGGTCAAGTTCCACACTGACGGGAAGGACGGGAAGGCGAGGAAGCCGCCGCGTCAAGCATGGCACTCGGATGAAGGGGAATGGGAAGGTCCACAGTCCTTTATTATTACAGGCGATATCCTGGCCGAGTGGCTGCGGGACAGCACAAACCAGCTCAGTCCATACCAGCCCCTGGCTAAGAAGGACTCGCGCATCTTCAACCTAATCCTCGGTGCCATCAACACACAAAGTGAATACGTCATCGAATCCCCCTACTGCAATGCCTTTCAACCCCCGCCTATTTCGGGGTTGCCCATCAGTCTCAACGGGCAGGACGATACGGTACACCCGATCTTTGAGCCCAGGTTTGTGTTTGAGTGCAAGTACGAACTCGACTCCCTTGGGCATTTTTTGGCCCTGGCAAATGACTTTTACGAGCACACGGGAAGCACAGCCTTTGTGAACAAGAGATGGTACAGAGCGTTGATGACGCTTCTCGGGGTATTGGAAGCTCAGAGTCAGAGTACATTCGATTCGGAAAGTGGTCGATACCAGCAAAACGAGTATACGTTCCAGAGACGCACCAACACAGGAACCGAGACGCTGAATCTGAACGGCATTGGCAATCCGCTCAACAGCGGAACGGGCCTCATTAGGTCTGCATTTCGTCCCAGCGACGACGCCACCATCTTCGGCTTTTTCATCCCCGCCAACGCCATGATGGCTACGGAGCTGAAGCGCACATCCAGGTTTCTCAGATCCACAGGGAAGAAACTGGACCTGGAACTGGCCGAGACCCTTGAGGGATGGAGCCAGAACATCACCAAGGGAATATGGGAGTATGGGGTCGTTCCCCATCGCAAATATGGCGATGTGTTTGCGTACGAGGTGGACGGCTATGGCAGCTCGCTATTGATGGATGATGCGAACTACCCAAGTCTCTTAGCGTTGCCCCTGATGGGATTCGTCAACGAGGGTGATAAGACCTATCAAAACACTCGGAAGATGCTCCTCGAGAAGGAGAGCAATCCATATTACTTGCGAGGCGAAGCCTTCAAGGGTATTGGAGGGCCACATATCGGATTGCGGAATGCTTGGCCCATGAGCTTGCTAGTGCAGGCAAGAACTTCGAATGACGATGATGAGATTATCGAGTGTCTCAATCTTGTGTTAAAAGTGAGTCCATTGGGGCTGATCCATGAGAGTGTAGATGTGGATTACTCCGCGTCGTATACCAGTAAGTTTTTGGCATTTGGGAGATGAGTGCAAATTGGTGCTAACTGCGTTTCCAGGGAGTTGGTTTGCATGGGCCAATGGGGTGTTTGCTGAGACAATATTGGATCTCGCAAAGCGAAAACCGCACCTCATCTTCACCGACGCAAAGCCGTACGAGTTATGATGTATGGCTTTGGGACGTCGTGGCTTCTTATCGGGTTTCACGTACTGAAAGGCTTCCTGGGATTGAGGATTGGGGTGGTTGGTGACGGGGCTGTATTGCATACATATACCATTGTTACGGGGTAAATTGAGTGGGGGACGGAACATGAGCTTCAACGATTTATATTGCGATCTCATCAGAGGCACTCTTGAATGTGATTGCCGAGTGGAGCCGTGATGGGCATGGTAGTTGCCAAACCAGCGTCTCGCGACGCTTGACTCCCCGTCGGACAGGCCAAAGTGCACCCACCATATATATATGCCCACAAGACCGGACACAGCCGCTAGCATGCTATTCCAATTCTTTTTCGTCGAGCGGGTTAGTCTATGTTGTAACAGTTGACGGGTTGCAACAGTTTTTATCCTTCTGGCAACGGAATTCTTTGTACGGCCTTTGAAGAATCACCCCCAAATCCAGGTCGCTGACTTTATTTACATCCCATTTGCCATTGTCCTGTCTACCCCATCACCCCAACTTCTTCCTCCTGCACCCATCCTGTCCATCTCTCGGGCGAAGACAGCAGAGCAGGCTGCCTAGGTATATAAACATATCCTCGTGAGATTCTAAGCGCATACGACCATGCCCACTTGGAAAACTCGGGATCCCGTCCGCTCTCCATTTGATAAACCAGTGAGGGCCAGGCTAGTAGTTGGGCCGGTGACGACCAGCGAATCCCCTGGTGTTGTATGCTTTCTTTTTTTCCTTTTTTCTTTGTGTTTTCTCTCTCTGATTTCTGTCTCCCCCTTTATTTATTTTTTTAATTCGAAGGGATAGGTTGTTTATGAGGAGAGAGGGAGAGGGGGGGAAGAGGGGAGAGAAGTGACTGCCAAGGATAACTGTATCTAGTAGTATTTTTGATATAGCAGTGTGGCATGGCATGGATTTTAAAGTTTTGTGTTCCGCTAGCGGTATTGTTCGCCTGGTTTGGATAAGTATGCTACGGTGGTGGTGGTGGCTGCTGTTGAGAGCATTAAAGATCCCATGCTGCTACGCCAGATGGATTTCGGGCTATGAGACATGCCAACTTCCAGATTGAGCTTTGACTGAGGGAAGGTCTGCCTATATTTATGAGCACGTCCATTCGTACTGCAGCGAGCTGGGGAGAAAGGGCGGGACGCTGGCTTTTATACCAAAGATGCCTATCGCCATCGCCATCGCCATCGCAACTGTATTGTATAATAGGTTTTAATTGTAAGACGCCTTATAGAAGGAAGCCCAAGGCATCCGACCTCCCTTTATAATCAATCGTTAGCTATCTTCAAGGCGTTGACCCCCCAGTTCGATTGCCTTGGGCTTGCCCGTACAAGGCGTTTTACAATTAAAACCTATTGTACGATACAGTTGCGATAGCGATAGGCATTTTTGGTGTAAATACCAGCGTCCCACCCACTATCTCCCCCCCTTTTATAGTATAGGGGGCGCGCTTGCCACAGTACGAATAGACTTGCTCATATTTATACAAGTCCGGCCCTGCGTAGATACCTTGAAGATTAACCCAACGCCCCCTTCCCTGAGGCCATTGGTTGTTTGCTCTCGTGACAGAGGGCAAAATGATGAGGTTGCTTTTATCACTCTTTTTATTTCTTCAAACACCATTCAGTTAAAGCTATTCTCTAATAAACACCGGTCTCCCGAGCACCATAATACCAAGCCCAAGCCGATACACAAAAACACACCATCAAGGCTGCAACTTTGCCAACCGCTGTCATGCCGCAGCAGCAGCAGCAACCGGTATCTCTGCCTCTGGCCCCAAAGGAAACTCGCTCGCTGCCACATTACACTGCCTAAACAGCCTAACCTCATCCTCCGCAAATGCGCCCACCACCGAGTGCAGCACGCCCCGGTTGTGAAACAGCACAAAGTCTCCCTCTTCCCAATCATGTGGGTACACCAACTCGGGGGCAATCCCCAGCCGCTGAATCCGATGCACCATCTCCCTGACCGTCTCCAGATCGTCAATGACCGTCCCGTCGCCCAGGTGCAATTTCCTGACAGCCGAAGGGTGCACCTGCACGGCGAGACGGCCGTCGAGAGGATTCCGCCAACACATGGGGAGGATCTGAATCTTGTCGGCTTCAATAGCTGGGAGGGCTTCCAGCGGAAGCTCTCTCCCCTGAGAAACCATGCCGAGGCCATCGCTGCGGGATTTGGCAGGTGACATCCAGATGTAAGGGTGAGGCGCGTACTCGACGCGGGTGGTGCGGGCAAAGGCTTGATCGGCGGGGGAAAGACGGTCGTACATGGTGTAGCCAGAGACGAAGGCGGTAGTGCCGAGGGGGACGTCGAGCTCGTCACCGGTGCCGTCGTCGTAGCGGCAGGTCTGGCGACGGCCTCTCGGCACGCGTACGGCGAGGAGGGTGGTCACTATGGGCGGAGCAAGGCCGTATAGCGCGGCATCAATGTGCCAGCGGTAAAAGCGGGTGCAGTTGAGGTCGTCGGCAAACGGGATGGAGGTGGCGTGGAAGGTTTTGTGGTGCGGGTGGCAGAGCTGGATGCATTCGAGGCCTTCATACGAAGAAATGAAGCCGTTGCCTATGACTTGGACTTGGGGTTGGTGGGGGATGGTTCTGAGATCAGGATGGAGGACGGACCGCTTGGCGTCGAGGGTCTTGCCGTGACCGTATGAGGTCGCCGCCGGGTCGAAGCGGTTAGTTAATTCGAACTGGGCCCGTGGCGAGACGTGGGCTTGGTTCTTGAAGACGAGGACTTGGTGAGCGAACAAAGCGTCGCGAATCACCTCAAAGTCGGCATCTAGACTGAGAATTAGTCTGTCTGTCTGTCAGGAGAGTTTGCATGGGCACATAACTTACCGAGGAGGTTACCGATTGGCACGGGTATTCTCCCATTTGTTTACGACATGATCCTCTTCTGCCTCGACAATCTCAGGCTAACAGTCATATCTTACCTGTGAGCTTTTCAACGTCAACGCCAGTGACGGTGGCGCCGAAATTGATCTTGGAGCCCTCGGGCGGGGTGAGAGGAATGACGACGGCGGCAGACATTTGTATCGCTTGGTGCAATTGAGGAGGTAGTCGAAGTTTGAACACTTGTTCTGAAGTCGGGATGAGAGAATTCCGAAGTTGGGTAGAGAAAGTGAGCGGCCGGCTTGGGAAAGGGGAGCTTTAAGTAGACAGACTTATCTCCGGACAATTCTTATCGGCGAGAGGAGCTCGGCGGACGCCGAAAGCTTGACGTTATGTTCCGGGCCCAGCTTATCTCGGTGGGGTTCGGCATCCGGACAGTGCCGGGCAACCCAAAGCTTTTTATGTACCTTATCTCGCGCTCACCCTGGAGATGTAAACCCGAATGCGGCAAATAGTATATAATCCAACCCCTAAAAGATTATTAGCGTGAGACTTTAGGTGAGTATCTAGTAGGGGTTTATGTAATATAAAACCAGCTGGGAAGCTATTTTGCGAGGCGTCAAGCCAGAATATTTAGGCTTTAACTCTAATATTCAGGGCCTTAAAATTTACTCCTTGGGGCCTTAAGTTTCCTTTATAGCCCCTCAAAGATAGAAAAAAAAAATACCGGGGGGAGGTTGGCCCGCAAGCTGTAGCCAAGCCGTAAAGTACCGCGCGAACAATCTTTCAGGGGTTGGATTGTATTTATTCATTGTTTCATGAGATGTCAAGTCTACCAATCGCTATGCAGTAACTACAGCAGTAAATGTTCGATATTCTCTCTTCTGTACTCAATTACCATTGTCTTCTGTCGGTGTCTCGGTCTTGGGCTTTCCCCGGATTGGCATCATCCTCAAGATGGGAGACTCGGTCACGTCCGGCACGGAGCCACAAAGAGCTGGGTCCACGGGGATCGACTCGTCCGTTGCAGGGGTAACCCGACATTTCCCAATCGATATGGAAAGATTCGAGATTTTGAGTTCGGGCGAGCAAGCCGTGGTGGACAGTGCAATACGCCCCCCGTTCACTGCGACAGTGTTGTAGGTTTCGGGATGAGATAACAGCCGGCATGCCACGTTATTGAGAGAGCTAGAACCACCGCCAACTAATTCAACGCCAACCACCGTTTCTGAAGAGGTCGCGTGGGCAATGCCGCTTCGTATTTCAGGATGCTCGACTTCAATGATGCGCCGAGCTACCTCACACAATACGGGTGTTTGCCATATGTTCTCCCGCCCGGGAGCAAGTGCCTCCATACACTCCACTGCTGCCTGCCTCATTGCAAGGTTGCGGCACTTGGTAGCAGTGAGGAACAGTGAAGGGACAAAGGCCAGCTCAGGAATAAACTTTGGAATTGGTCGCGGTTGCGTCTTGGAACCCGAGTCAAAGAAACGATCGCGGTGGGCCCGGATCTCTTGGGCGGTGTCCACAATTTTCCGAAATGTCTCTTCGTGAGCGGCGTAAACATTCTCCGACTCGGAGCCAAACGATGAGACCCAAACAGTGATGGAATGTGCCGTCATCTTCAGCTGCAGGTAAGGGGATATACAGGTTTCCGGTGGCGGGTTGGAGACCACTAACACATCAAAGTCCCGTAGCCACTGCTGAGTCTTGGACAGGATGTGGGTTTGCCGGTTAAAGAACATAGTATAGTCGGGAGGAGGGCCAGGTTTGTCCGGCGGTTGTAAGTCATATTCATTGACGAACCGGACAACGGCGGCGGCGAGAAGCTTGATGCGGTAGCGCAGGTCCTCATAACTGCGAGGGGGTCCAGGGGTGTCTTCAACATCGGCGCCGAGCGGGAGGGGAATTCCCCTCGCCGATGGGCTGATAAAAAAGGGGCATCCAGCAAGTCGTACGAAGATAGGGCGGAAATAGTCTGCCACCCAGGACTGGCCATTGGCAGTCAGATTGTTCAAGACGCGTATGCCATGTCGACAGTGCGTCAGAGCGCCTTGCTTATTGCCGCGGAGGGCTTCAATACAGATAAAAAGGACACATACAAACAACACAACACTCTCGTCGCGGGTTTGTGTTAGCTGCTGGAGCGATTGGTTGTACTGTAGGAGGGCATAACGGCCCCTCTGGGTAGCTAGGAAGCCGTCGCTGGGCTGGTCGGGTTCGATAAGCTCGTACATGCTGCTGATGGCCACAACGGCATGGCGTACCGCAGGCTCCTGCAGACTCGCCTGGGCTACCAGACGAGTCCAGAAGTCGTCGCCGGGGAACTGGGAGAAGGCCGGGGCGACGACGCTGTGGTAGAATTCGAGGGCACGGCCATCCTGCGAGTTTCGGCGCGTGGTTATGGCTGGGAGAATGGGTCGTCGACCTAGCAGTTCGGCCCACGAATAAGAACCCAACGGTGGCTGGCCGTAGCCGTCACATTTCCGGCCCGTCTGGGTGCATCGGAGGCAATGGGGTTTCGTCTCGTCGCACTTGACCTTGCGTTTTCTGCGAGCCAGAGGTTAGCCATGTTCTTCTCTCCGATGGGAAGCTGGCCGAAAAACCAACGACTTTCACATGCAGAGGGAGCAAAAGGAACAAACAGGAGGGACATACTTGCAGGTGAAGCAGCCAGTCTTGACCTTGTGTAACCCCCTCCTGGCCATGATTGACGGCCTGTGATTGGCTGTTATTCCGAGGATGCGAATTCGCCAATTACGACCGAGTCCGAGCAGAGATGGACGACGAACAATAACGGAATTGGGATTCCCAAAAAGACCGGCCGAACACCTCCCATAGTGCTATTCAAATACATGGCCATCGCGGCTCGCGGTATGACCCGCAAGCTGTGACTTTTGTGCGACCTCTGTCGAGTCTATGCTTGAGGTTGTTTCTTGTCTGGGGGCCTGGCTCCTGGCTGGCTCCAACGTCCCCCCAACTGCGTAGCAAGCGTAGCCAACTGTCAACCCTGTAGGGCTGCCGCAGAGAGCTAAGTGGGTCCAGACCGAGCTGGCCATTCAGGAGTCGCTTCGGCCAGGAAAAGTGCTTGGGACTTCGAGGTACTCTATCTTAAGCTCCGGCCCTCCCCGGAAGGAACTACAACACTAGTAAAAGATACCTGTGCTTGGTTGGGCAATGAAGATCCAGATCTGAACCTTGCATATTCGGAGAGGGAAGCGTTCAACCTAAAACTGACCTACCTACCTAGGTATATAATCTAGTATAGGATTGCTGTAGTCAAAAGTTCCTATTACCGTTATACCGCTACAATCTGATGACCAAGCCGATTACGAAGCAGGCATAGCCTGACCCCTGCGTCACACACCCACAAAAGGACCACCAGTTACTCAGTGCGAAACTTCACCGTCCCTAGTATTTTCGCTCTCGTCAACTAACTGCTTATTTCCTTCCCATCAACGGCAATTACCGCTCCCGTTGCCTTGAACAATGCAGACAGGAAAGTCCGATGGAACCTTTAGCTTCGTCCCACTTGCCAGAGGCCACAGGCCGCGTGCGCACGCCGCCCGGCGCATAGCGATAGACGGTAGCACTTGCCTCAAACAGCCATTGCCTCCTCCTTCAGTTCCTCTATCAGCGTAGCGATGGATTTGGACACATCTGTCGAGCGCGGAATGTCGTGGCCTCCCCGGTGATCATACATCTTGCGCCGAGCGCAAAAGTGCGCCAGCTGTAGACTGGCGGGCCACCGTGGGTCCTTGGCTCCGTAGATGTGCAAGGTCGGAATCTGGATGAAGACGTTCTTGGGCATGATGGTGAAGTCCAGACCGAAAACATCTGACTCATCCGGTATCACGTCGGGGTCATGCAGGAGGCCCTTGGTGTCGTCCCAGAGGCCCTTGCCTGGTTGGATACTGTCGAGGTTGTTGGCGAGGTCAGTGAGGGCGCCCGCTCGCTTCTTGAGCAAGCGGACTGTCTCGTCGTTGATCTCGTAGACCCTTTGCGACAATGGCAGCCCGAGGTCGTCAAGCACGGGCAGCGGCAACCCACCACAGATGAAGATTGCTGCTTTGAAGGGGAGTGGCTCGTCCGGCGTTTCGCGGTAGTGGTACAAGAGGAAGCTCCCGATGAGAGAACACCCCTGTGAGAAGCCCATGACGGCATCGTACGGCCCATTCTCTTCCAGGTAGTCGATCAGCCACTTGTGGGCTCCCCGGATGGCGTTGATGGTCACCTTGGGCCACCACGCGTAATGGCCCGATTCAAACAGCACCTTGATACCTGGCGCCGGCTCGCAGTAGAAGGGTGCGTCCACAAAGTCGAATTCGTACGCCTTATCCAGCTTGGCCCGCAATGCTACTGTGCTTTGGCATCCTTTGTCAGAATCATCCTTCAATTTAAGACTTATCCCCCATCCTCTGCAGATTCAACTACGGCCGCTGCTCATTTCACTTGGCATTTATTTCAGTACGAACCGGTCTGTGATTTGAAGATTTGGGCACTGGTACCACGACCGTGAAGTCCCAAGATCCTCATTTTGGAGGTTTAGTGACCTGCCTCGGCACGTTCGGATGTTGAATCTGTTGGTTTGAGCCGCTGCGAACAGGACACAACAATGCTCCGAAATTTCTTGGATTGGTTGGGACAGGTATCGAGAAACAACAAATACACACACCAGGCTGGTGATGACTTTGCGACTAAGAGGACGTTAGAGGACAGTTTTCGGTAGGGTTAATAAGATTTTTGACGACTGAACGATTGAACGGGCGCGCGGCGATATGTGATGGCCGACTTGCAGGTTTTATCGGGGTCCGTTTGGAGAGCTCCGTGGGGGCCGCATGCGAGCCGCTCAGCCCAGTTGCAGTTGGGTATCGAGTGCCGGACCGGAGTCCGGACGGTTCCAGACTAGGCAACTAAGTCCCGTGGCATAACTCTGCAAAAACTGTTTGTCGGCCGTTTCGTTGCGCGCGGCAAACTCTCCCTGCAATGCCCGGACGGTTTCCTTGGTGGCCGTTCGAGTGGTTCCGAAGACCGATGGGATCCGAAGACCGATGGGAACCGACTACCTACCTACCTAGGTAGGTAATGCGGGCAGGAGGAGCCTCGACTGCGTATTCAAATTTTCCTAAAAGAAGAATCTTGATAATTTAGATATGGTTATCTAACTGTTCTTTCCTGGGGTTTTTGTCTATCATAAACAGCCGTTAAAACACCGTGCTTACTTCCCGCGGAGCTTGTTCCGGATGATTCTCCCCAGTCCAGCTGACATGACACAACATCCCGAGCCCCCGACCCCGGATCAGGGCTACGCCCGATTCGGTCAGAAAAATTGAGTATCATCACCTTCTCACATGCGCCCGCTCTTTAACCTTCCCCTTCGCCCCATCCTTCAACCCCGCCTTCACCCCGCCCTTGATCCCGTCCTTCACCCCCTCCCTCACCCTCACCTTCTCCCTCTTGCCGCCCCTCACCTCCTCCACAGCCGGTTTCATCACCAAGTTTCCAATCATCAGCTGCGTTGCCTGCCGCATCATGGTATGTCTCAAACCCCCCTTCCGCTCCGGGTGCCGTTGCTCCATAAACGTGTCCACCACCGCCGCACTCAGCGCTGCCGCGGCAATCTTGGCCCCCTTGGGCCCCAGCCAAGGACCGGGGTCGTCGCGAAGTTTTAGAGCCGCTACGGCGCCGGCTTCGAAGGCGGTGCGACCGGCGAGGAGGATGGCGTCGCTGGAGTTGGAGCGGCGGCGTTGTTGAGGTGGTCTCTGCTTCGAACTGGACTTGTCTTGGGGGAAGGTTCCATGCCGGGACCGGCTGGCCGAGGGTGGATAGTAGCGTTCGCGGTTTCGGGAGCTGGAGTGGCGACCTCGGTTGTCGTGATGGTCGCCGGAGCCGGAGCGGTGGCTAGCTGGGCTGGATGCACGGGATGGCTTGGTGGATTGGGATCGGGATCGGGTCCGGGGTGGAGACCGGGGCCGAGTCAGAGTGCGGGTCCGATGGCGCCGGTCGCCGCCTTCGGAATCACTATCGGACCCATCTGAATCACCTGGGAAGTAGGAATTTCGGCCGTGGCTTGGCCGGCTACGACTGCGGCTGGTTGTGCGGCCGTAATTGTCCGAGTCGTAGTCGTAGTCGTTGTAGCCGTCGTCGTCGTCGTTGCGATCGCGGTGGTACGAGTGTCGGGCGTGTAAACCGGGATGACGACCGGCGCTTAGTGAGGCTGCGCGACGGCGGGAGGGGGTGGCTTTGGATGGGCTGGGATGGCGAGAACGGTGACGGTCATGTGGTAGTGTGTCATTGTCGCTGCCGGAGTCGCTTGGCCTTCGATGTCGGCTAGGCATTTCTCTGTCTCCAGTCGGATTTGGGTGGCGAAATGGTAGGTGGGATGGATAATAGATGATTCGGTTATCTGGGAGTGTTGTACCAGGGTAAGGTAGGTAGGTAGGTAGGTACCAAAGGTAGTTGAGGTGAGTGTAAGCGTTGGAAAGGGGTAACGTCGGCAAGCGACTCTGGATTATGATGATGATTGATGGAAGATGGATGATGATTGTCAAAGAAAAGCTGATCAGGTCTGATTGATCTTCAACACCACTTCTCGCTTCTGGTTCCTCCCCCCGAGGTGGCCTCTGCAAAGATTATCTATTCCCCCGCTCGCCGTACTGATTCTTCGTCCTATCCACTTTACCCAATGCCGTTGTACAATAACGCCAGACATTACATGTAGCCTCTACTCAAAAGTAACCCAAAGAAACAGTGCACGGTACAAACTCACGCAACGCAACGCTGCCCAACCGCAAACTCCCACGGATGGATCCAATCCCCTTCTTGATGACATAGTGGTTGAAACAACCTCTTCTCTCTCCATCCTTCAGGGGTCAGGGAAGGCAACTCCAGGAAAGGGGAAGAGTGAGGAAAAAAAAACAAGCTTGTCGCCCGTGTCTCGCATTGAGCGCCACCGCGTCATTCCTGCCGATCAGTCACGCCTCATTGGCCCATTCCGGTTTACACGATTGTAGCTTACCCGCACAAAGGGTTCACCGCATCTTTTTGGGAGGGGTGTGATATCATCGTGCAGCATGGGAAGCGGGATTGACCTCTGAGAGGGGTCAAGGTTCCGGGACTGTGGAAATCGTGTGGTGTTACACTACAACATGGCTGCACCATACACGTGGGACAGATACGGTGAACCATAAATGTGGTGCCCGACATGATATGACGTTCTGGAGTATTCTCAACAGCATGCACCATGCACTTCTGTTGTGCTTCTGACCGCTTCGTTATCTCATGTCTACGGTTGGCATCACCACGCCGTTTGGGAGTTCGGTGACGGCAGTTAGTCTAGTCAGCTGACAAACTAGGCTCGGGATTCTGGTTTCCAAACTGTTAGATACTACTTCAAGAACTCCTGGGTGACAATCTTGACGCATGTAAACTCCAAGTAAACCCTTGTTAAATACATCTCCGAGTGGCTTCCCCAGAAATCAGAATACAAGAAGAAGGCTTGCTGAAAAAAAAAAACATCCGACACCGGGCTTTACTCATGTCCGTCCTGTCATCAAACACACGAAATCCCATGGGCAAGATGGAACCGCAATTAAGTTCGTATCAAACTTTTCAAGAAAACTCAGGTACTGTCCGAGTACTCTATATGGATTTCTTGAACTCCACAGTCGTACCCTTCATTGTCCTCGTGTCCCCACTACTGTGTCATCCGTCGCCTCATGTCATATCCATTGTATCGTCTGTGCGTATCTGGTTGAGACCCGGGAAGCTCCTCTTCTACCGGAGGACTTGCTCCTGATCCATGCATGTGCGTGTGGACGATCCGTGCATAACCTCGTGATAACCGTTGGGGCCGAGCCACCTGCACTTCGTCGACTCCGTATATCTCGTGGACAGGGCTGCTTGGAGACGAAGGTCGCGAAAACGGGTTGTCCCGGTCTCCGGTAGGGGAGGAGAACGAATCAGCGGTATTCGACGGGGTATATCGGTAAGAGCTCGAGGTCGCTTTCAATAGGCCAGATTGATCACTCCGCGGACTATCTTGTCGCAGGTTCATTGTCCCTAGGCTTTTTTGTGAGCGGATGCCGAGGGACTCGCCATTCGTCCGCGCCGTGGGTACTTCCGAAGTTCCCTGGTAGTAACTGCTGCGGAGCTCTCTCTTCAGATCTGTGAGTCTCCGAGCCTTTTTGCGGTGCCTACGAATAAAGGCGGCCAGACCGATCAAACCGAGAATTCCTGCTGCTATGCCGACAACAATTCCGGCTATGACACCTGGTGAGAGCTTGGAGTTGTCCTCTTGGTCGCCCAAAGGGAAGGACATTGCGAAAACTATGTCCGTGACGGTGATGGTTGTTTTGCTGGGATCCAGAGTGTCCAGCACACCCGTACCTGGAGACGGTGTCACGCTTGCAAAAATGGAGCTGAAGCAGGGAGTTTGGTCTCCAAGCAAGGCCGTCCACGGAGTATAGTGGCTAGGCAATTTAGTGTTGACATCGTAGTTTGGGGAATGGTGTCAACATACCTGGGGCAACATTGACTAGCGATGGGTGTGTAACCACCCACACAAGCGCCAGCAGATGTATTCCCTGACCAACCAAGAGTCTGAGATGTAAGGGCTCCTCCAGGTTCTCCAACGGGTTTCGTGACAAAAGGGCAACAGTCTTCGCTCCCAGCGACGCAACCGACGAACGGAGCATGATAAACTGTGCGGCCGACATCAAATAGTGTGTAATCTGCTGTTGCACAAGGATGTACGTGGAATAGCCCAATGTCGGACGCAAAACTGGTTGTTGGCGTGGCTGGGGCAAGTACAGTAACCCACCGCGTGACGATCTCCGAATGGTCCTGCGGGCTGCAAACCTAAATCAGCACACTAGTACTTATTTCTAACCCGCATCGAACTCACACTATATCGGGGGTCGGAGAATCACTCGGTTGTGGAGGTCTAGCTAGGTGTCAAAGCGGTCCTACCTGGAATCATATCATCAGGGCCGTCTACCTGAGGTCTGGAGCAGGGACTCCAATAATCAGAGGTGTTGTAGTCATGGGAGGTTTAACTACCGGAGGAGGCGGGCCTGGAGGTGGAAGCACAGCTGCGGGTGTAGGTGAGGCAACCGGCGTGCGGGTGAAAGGCGACAACCGGGGGTTCATCCACGACGGACGATCTGGGGCCTGAGCGGGAGGAAGGGGCCTGCCGAGTGAGGACACGAGATGAGGACGGCGCCATGGCTCTCCACGTTCCGATTCCGGTGTTGGTTGAACAACAGGCCCAGGAGCAACAAATGGGTAGGGCCATCGCTGTACGCCTGGAGGGTTCCCATTGGGAGCCATGGAGATGGTTGGCGCGAAATGCCTCGCCCAATCTTCCCAGTCAGGCAAGGCAACGCATTCTGTGTTGTCTGGTAAAATGCGAGACAATTAGGCTGCTGAGGGCCTCTCTTGCATGCTCCCAGGTACCTAGTTTTGAGCGCAAGGCCCTCAAGGTCTTCTAGTACGTCGGAAGCTCAAGAAGTGGCACTTGTTGGGGCGCTATCTTCATACCAGGCCAAAACGGCAATCGTAAGATTGGCTTGAGAAGAGGGAAATCGTTGCGAATCCGTCAATCAAAGGGGGTGTCTCGGTAGCTTAGGCCTACAGAGTCATTCTTCAGCGCTTGTTTGGTCCATCATGGTCGCGATACATGCATGTCTAGACCTCGTGAAAAAAAAGGGAGCGATCGCGACCGTCCTTGGGATGGTTGTGGAGGCCATGTCCGAGACATGATGCGTATCCAAACTTAATTGAGTAGCGTGATAGTAAAGGTGACACAACCGTCAGCCAAATTGTCGAGCGTAGTCACATTGTAAGAGGCATATGGGAAACAACACTGTCAGAGTTGAAGAGGGTGAGAGGTTCTTGCTTGATCGAGCTGCTGCAGGGGTCTTTCATTGTCACTTGCTCCACACCTAGGTCTCTATCAATCACTACCTTTAGCACTACACCACAAATAGCTTTCAGACGTCCTAGGACTCAAGGGGAATTACTTCGGGCACACATAACAAGGAAGTAAAGGGAATATACCAAACTACCACGAAGTAAACTTTCGGGTAATAGGTTGGGCAGAAGATCGACGTCATTCACAGCGGGGCCGGGAGCTCCAGGAGGCCCAGCTGGAGTGGGGCACCTGGACTTGGGTTCAGGGCTCCCGCCCCTCCAGCAGTCCGCTGATCGCCAAGCGTGTTGAATCCAACTGCAACGCATGACCCGATTTGTACGCCGCAGCACCGAGCAGAGGCGAGGGCGACAAGCGAAAAGTGATGGGCGATTGATAAAACAGAAAAGAAGGGGAGATGGCAGACATGGAAACGGAGCTGGCTAGTGCCATAGTGGTCGTAGCACTGCCCGACTCTCCGGCGCCCAGCCACGCCCCGGCCCCCCGCGCTCTGGAGCCAAAAGACGCCGCTGAACCTATTTTCCCCCTTCTGCACAACAATGCTGACGACCCCAAGTCCTCGGGTCCCACGGTGACCTCACGTGCTGGTCCTGGCCGGTCAGTCACGGCCGCCGCTGCTGCCGCTGCCGCTGATGATAACGACGAGGAGGAACCCGCCGTCGCGAGACCTTTCCACCGAACAAGAAGTCCCGAATCCGCTACTCCCCGCGTCGTCCACACTGATGACGACGACGACGAGATACACATTCCTGGCCCTCCAGGAATGGGCCTCCGATCCCGGCTCGTCCACAAGATGCACAAATTCAGCCTCTACGAGACGGCCAGCCGTTTCTACATGGTTGGCGGTGACATGACTGACAAACGTTACCGTATCCTCAAGATTGACCGCACGTCAGACGACTCTTCAGAGCTGTCCATCACCGACGACAAGACCGTCTACACCCAGAAGGACATGAGCGAACTCCTCGACACCATCGACCACGGAAACAAGGGTACTGGCGGATTAAAACTGCGCTGCACAACATGGGGTCTGATCGGCTTCATCAAGTTCACTGGCCCGTGGTATATGCTGCTTATCACCAAGAAGAGCACTGTCGCCATGATTGGAGGGCATTATGTATACCAAATTGACGGCACCGACCTCATCCCCTTGACCTCGCCCGGCTTCAAGACGGACCAGCGTAACACGGAGGAGTCCCGGTTTCTTGGTATTTTGAACAACTTAGATCTGACGAGATCCTTCTACTACAGCTACTCCTACGACATCACACGCACCCTGCAGTACAACATTACGAGGGAGCGCAAAGCCCTTGCAGACGGTCTGCCCTGTGACGTCGATGGCAATTTCAACTCCATGTTCGTCTGGAACCACCATCTGCTTGGCCCGGCTGCTAAGTCACTCAATGCCCCTTATGATTGGTGTCGTCCTATCATCCACGGATACATTGATCAAGCCGCCGTGTCCATCTACGGTAGGACGATTCTTATCACGATAATCGCCCGGAGGAGTCGCTTCTTTGCCGGCGCGCGGTTCTTAAAGCGTGGCGCCAATGATCTAGGTTACGTCGCCAACGACGTTGAGACGGAGCAGATCGTCTCTGAGGCTGGGACAACCTCGTTCCATGCCCCGGGTCCCAAGTTCTTTGCCAGCCCTGCCTACACATCTTACGTTCAGCATCGAGGCTCAATCCCGCTATACTGGACACAAGACAACACGGGGGTCACCCCTAAGCCGCCAATTGAACTGAATTTGGTAGACCCATTCTACACAGCAGCGGCGCTGCATTTTGATAACCTTTTTGAACGCTATGGTGCACCAATTTACGCTCTCAACCTTGTAAAGGCGCGTGAGCGGACGCCTCGTGAAAGCAAGCTGTTAGATGAGTATACTCGAGCCATAGAGTATCTCAACCAGTTTCTGCCGTCGAAGCACAAAATTATTCACCTAGCCTGGGACATGTCGCGGGCTGCCAAGAGCCAGGATCAGGATGTCATTCTGACTCTCGAGAGCATTGCTGAGGACGTTGTCACGACGACAGGTTTCTTCCACAATGGCGATGGCGAGACATTCCCAATCCGTGTCCAGAATGGTGTTGCTCGGACGAACTGCATTGACTGTCTAGATCGTACCAACGCAGCCCAGTTCGTGATTGGGAAGCGGGCACTGGGACACCAGTTACATGCTCTTGGTGTCCTTGAGGACACTGTTATCAACTACGACACGGACGCTGTTAACCTTTTCACCCACATGTACCACGATCACGGCGACACCATTGCTGTGCAGTATGGTGGATCGCAACTTGTCAACACCATGGAAACATATAGGAAAATTAACCAATGGACCAGCCATTCACGCGACATGATTGAGAGCTTCAAACGCTACTACAATAACTCATTTCTCGACGGTCAGCGCCAAGAAGCCTATAATCTGTTCCTGGGCAACTACATCTTCGCCCAGGGCCAGCCCATGCTCTGGGATCTAGCGACTGACTATTATTTGCATCACGAGGATCCACGGACCTGGATCGAAAAGCGGAAGCGCGATTATATCCACTGGTACACGCCGGAATTTTTGGAGGAGCGTGTTCTGCCACCCTATCCGTCTGACCAGGTCGATGCGTCGAACAAGCCAGTATCGGCATATGACGATTATTGGCTGGAGTACTACCGGCCTTCTACCCTGTCTTCATTTCTCAAGATGTTTCCCTACAAGATGAATTCGACAATAAAATACATCCCCCTAAAGTCAACACAAGATGGCCGATACGACCTGAGCCCCTTCCGGGTGCGAGGCGACCCCGAAACCGATCCGCAAGACAGGAAAAAGGCCAAAAAGGAGGTTACAATATTGACGCCTCAGGACTTTGCTCGCTTGTCCGACGATGCTGGCGATGCATCGTCCATCAATAGCGACAAGCTCAATGGCAGTGCTCCCTCCCGTAGCGGAATCTCCCTGCAACGCTGGTTGCAACCTAATTCCCTTGACAACAAGCCGAACGGTGCACATGGGATTATGAAGGACGGCGGCAACAGCACCGACGGAGAGGGGCAACCGGGTACCGGCGGTGTCAACGGGAGCGGAAAGGCGAACAAGCCAAGTGCTCTCGAAAAGTCACGAGCTGCCCAATGGACTTTTACCAAGGTGGTAAACGAGAGTCTTAACCCGACTGTAACTTCTAGAGAGGCTGAGCAATATTCACGCTACGTCAGTCACCCTCACAACCTCCCTCTGGTTGTGTCGGCGGAGGAGCCAGCTGCTGGCGATATTGAGCCCGAGTATCAAGAGTATATCGCTGGTAGCTGGCAGTCCGAAGGGTTGTCGACGCCGTCGTTTGAAACTACAAATAGTCATCTTAAGCTGGGCCGCGATGACGACATGGCGCTGTATCATGAGACGTTGCGCGTCGGTGACAACCCTCTGACGGTCATGGAGGAGGACGCGGTCAAGAAGAGGTACAAAGCTTATAAAAAGTGGCTCCGTGGAAAGAGCCTGTTCAAACAGCAGCCGGTGGATTAGGAGCCGCCGTCGCCCGAAGCTGAGAACTTCTCGTTGTCGCCGTGTTCATGTAAATCATGGGAGGGGAGGAGTATCAAAGGATGATCTTTTTTCCTGTGTCTTGTCTGCAATCGACGGATATGATGCCCAACAATCATAAACGTCTAAGGAGAGGTAGCAGCGACAACGAAAAGCGAAAACGAATAGAATTAGTAAAAATAAAAATCTAGCCGCTGGCTTGTTCAACCTGCTTGCTGGTTATGGACTCGACGTGGACCCGATTCCAACAGACGCTCCCGAAGGAACAAGATTTCTAGTCTTGCGCATTAGACCACTCTGCCACCACGCCGTTTATTGACTGGGGAATGCGATGGAACGGTGGATGCTGTGGAACTCTCTACGTACCGAGTGCGAAGCGAGGCGATGGGGCCTTGGCCGCTACCTGTGATGGATATCACTCCATTCTGCGGTGTGGCGTGCATAGTGGGTTTTGGCTTGAGTCACCAGCCGCTATCGTCACCCTGGAACAATAGAAAGAGGGACGGGAAGGGAAATAAATGAACTGATGGACGGTGGGTGGGTACCCTCTCATGCATGCGAAGAGACAGAACCAGAGGCTGAAGCAGAATCAAACAGTTTGGTAATGGTAGGTTCCTTCTGCACCAAAGGAGCGACCAGGTAAACGAGATTCACCCCCTGTACCGCCAGAATCGCAGAGAGTGTCCTGACCGCAAGGAGAAGCTTCTCCTTGATGGCGCGATTATCCTGACTGTCGGTCTCGGAGACGTGCAACCAGCAAAACACAAGAGCCTGAATGACTTCGTCTCGCCAGAGCGGCGTGGCAATGCGTGGCCAGCAGTTGGTGAGCACGGCTTGGAGGCCAGAAATGGCCGACAAGAGGAGGGATGTCGAGTCGGAGGCGAAGGGGTCGGTCATGATGGCGGCGAGCATGGGGATCAGGTCCTATTGTTGGTTAGTATTTTAGCTTCCTGCGACAGAGAGGGTAGGGGATTAGATACCTTGAGATGTTTGACGGCGTGGATACCCATTTCGTCCATAGTCGGGACGAGCTCGTGGCAGAGCACCTCGACGATGCGAATGTGTTCCTTGGCGTAATAATAGCCGTGGAAAACTCCTTCGCGGAGAAGTCGGTCTAATATTTTGTTCTTGAACTGGCCTGCTGGAGCTGGCTGTTTCTTTGACAGGCGGCGGAGCGCATCAAATGCGGGAATGAGAAGCTGGATAGACTCGTCCTCGGGCGTCAGGCTGGGGAGATAACTGAGCGTTGGGACAACGGCATCTTCGAACACGCTGGCCAGGCCAGCCCCATGCAACGTCTTGCTCGGGAGTTTGTGGATGAAATTTCCCAGTATTTCTAAGCCTCGCTGTCGGATGTCACTTGCTGTGTCGTCGACAAGCGTAAGGAGAACGGGCAGAAAAAGTGGCCAGCGTTTCTCGACAAGGGTTTCCTTCGACACATAATTAGAGGGCAAGAAGACAGTGGCTAGATGGTTTAGAAACCTTACATTTGCCTCGTCGACCGCCCAGGCTACCAACGGGACTGCTCGAAAGTCGAGATACTTCCATGGTTTCGTGACAGCGGAATCATCAGGGATTCCCTCGCCGCGCCCAGCCGCCGGGTCTGTAAACTCGACCTTTCTCCCGGATTCGGTGACCGATGCCGGTTTAGATTTTGAGAAAAGAGGGCGCAAGTAGCCCTGGAGAATACCCTCGATAATGAAGGTATCCTTTGCGTCATCGTTACCGAGTAGCTGAGCCAGCAACGTGGATGCGCGGCGGGAATCTCGCCCCGAGAGTTTCCATTCTGGTGTGTTGATAGTCAAGGCAGCCAAGGTTAACAATAACTGGTCATTCGTTATCTCTGGAGGGTGTGTCTTTGCAACGAGCAGCTCAAGCGCTTGGAGAACTGCTGGGGCTAGTTGAGCGCAATGGTGGATGACTCGAGTGCGTGTCTTATTCCTCTGTTCGGCGTCGTCCTTAATGACGTCCTCATCTTCGCCTTCGACGTCCATATCCGCAGCTACTGGCACCATAGCCCTGGCTAAAGTGCTGGCCAGCTCCTTGGCTGCATCTGCTTCATCTGCTCTACTCTTGTGGATTTGATCAGCCGTGGCGTCATCAGAGCTCAGGCTGTCAATAATGGTCAAAAGAATGCTCTGAATATCGCCAACTCTTACTTTCCTGGTCCCAGTCTATGAGATCTGTTAGTATATCTTTGCATTCGGCAGAAGGGGCTCTAACTTTTCTGTTCGACAGGGCATGGCCCAATTGGGCAGCTGCGTCCCTGAAGCTGAGTTCTAGCCCCATTACGTCCTGAGAAAACAAGGAGAATTTTGAAGGCGGAAGCTGTCCTACCACTGAAATCGAGCGCTCTTAGACAGCACATTCAGGGGTTTTCTGCTTTCTTTATTTCCCAGCCCCAAACAGAGCAATACGCAGTCTGCTGCTCACAGTGCTTGATGATGCTCGGTGAGCAAGGCTAAAAGTGGAACCTCAATTCTTGGTTTCTACCTACGTACTATGTTGATGACATGCAGGCCCCACTTACCGACCGTTCAGGGGGTCCCTTCCGCATTGGAACCGCCATCAAGGTCCCGCTCCTCCGATCCGACCTCACATCACTTCCCGCCGTGAACTGTCCCTCGACGCAACGTGCAATAACCACCACTACCTGCCATGTTATCATTCATCCTAATCCAAAACCGCCAGTACGTCCCTTACCTCTTAATCCTTTCCCAATCCGCTGACAAACTCCCACCCAAGAGGCAAAACGCGCCTCGCCAAATGGTACGTCCCCTACAGCGACGACGAAAAGATCAAACTCAAAGGCGAAGTCCACCGCCTCGTCGCGCCGCGCGACCAGAAATACCAATCCAATTTCGTCGAGTTCCGCAACCACAAGGTCGTCTACCGACGATACGCCGGACTGTTTTTCTGCGCGTGTGTCGACACCAACGACAACGAGTTGGCATACCTGGAAGCGATACACTTTTTCGTGGAGGTGCTAGATGCGTTCTTCGGCAACGTGTGCGAGCTGGATTTGGTGTTCAATTTCTACAAGGTGTATGCGATACTGGATGAGGTGTTCCTGGCGGGGGAGATTGAGGAGACTAGTAAGCAGGTGGTGTTGACGAGGTTGGAGCATCTGGACAAGTTGGAGTGAGGAGATGTCTGGCGGGTGGCGTGTCGAGTCAACTTAGGTCGGGTCGGGTAGGTCAGGTCAGGTCAGGTCGGGCCCGGTCGGAGTTGACCATGCTACGAAATAAGAAGCAGATAACATATCTGGGAGGACGCGGCAGATCAGCGGTATGGCCGTCAGCCTGTGACTCTACCCAAGCCGTGGTGGCGAGCCTGCAGCTATAAAGAAGGGTGCCATGATGGAACGCCGCGTCTTCCAGACCTACATACCGAGAGATGATGGAGGTGGTGATACTGAGGTCATTGGCGTCTCAGCCCCGATTTCATGACGAGGGAGAAGGGGCCATGAGAGAGAAGGCACTGCGAGGCTTGCCAATGGGCAAAATGGCTCGAATTACTGAATGATACCCGTTCCTCTATAGGGATACCTATCAGGCCCCTGATGTATTGTTCGCCTGTGAAACTTGACAGCAGTTGGAACTCCCCAGACAGCCCAAGTCCCACCCTGCCAGTGCATTTCATTTATTATCAACGGCTCGATGATGAGCTTTTGATGACTCGGCCAGAGAAAAGCCCAAGGGATTGATGTGGAACTTTAAGGTCTCAAATTTTAAAGCCGGACCTATATATTTTGCTTGACGCCTCACAACTTCGAAGCCACTCCCAGTTGTTTCGGTATTGCACAGAGCTCTGTTGCTGTGAACGTCCATCGATCTTCCAGGGGTGGGATTGTATCAATTTCATGAAATCCCTGCACACATGTATCTTGCACACGCCCCCATTCACGCACTCACGGCAGTCGTAAAATCTATCGCATTGTCTTCTATAGCTCTCTTCGAGGAGAGTTATCTGGCCGTACGAAAGGCATTCGTTGGCTCTCCGTTGATGCTCTATGAGTACCAACGTCCGACCAACCACCTGCGCCAGAACCCATACAGGAACAGTCATGTATGTATGTTACCAAAGAGTAAAAAACAACAACTTTGCGGGTTTGAGTATCAAGGCGAAAATCGGCGTTATTTCCGTCCTGTTGGGGAATAGAAAAGAAGATCACGGTGAAGCCCAAGATCGGAAGGGGGAAAAATGGAAGGATCAAAAAAAAGGAGGGGGGTAGCAGCACCGTCTGGAGCTTCTATCAGAGATGCGTTGATGCGGTAGAGCCTCTTTACAAGCGCGCAGGGAGCGGAAACACTCCTCCGTTTGGGGGACCATTATCGACCGGCGAGACGGAGTCAACTATTTCCTTGAGGATTCGTCCCGGCCAGTCATCTTCCTCGCTCAGGTCAATGATGGGGATTCTGCCCCCTTTCACGATGAAATTCGCATTGTCGTGGGTCAGGTTAGGCGGAGAGCCACCGCGAACGTACCCAATCAGCTTACCCGGAAAGTGGCTGGGCTGCGGAGTTGGTGTACGCCACCCACTTTTGGGCAGAGAAGTTGAGTGCTGAGAAGAATTCTGTTCTTCTTCAGCAACCAGTGTCATTCTCGTGTCCTGCACGGAGACTTGATCATCGCGGGCGCCGTGCTCGCCCTTCCTTTCGTCATCCCAGAGATCCCAAGAACAAGCTCTTTTACACTCTCGGATCCAGACATTTTGCTTGTTTCCCAGCAGTTCCATGATCTTCGGGTTATAAGGGGGTTCTCGGTGCAAGCTTTTCTGGGAAACTCCAAGCTCAATTGGAGGAGCTACAAGCTCCTCTTTCTGGCCATTTTTGCCTACCACCCCAGCGACCTGTCCCATCGAATGCTTCTCAAAGGCATCGTACACTGACTGGGGGCAGCCTTCGCGCTCAAAGCGATCCCATTTGGTTCTGAACCCTTCAGAAGCAGAATACTGATTGAGCCAGTCTTGAAACTCCAAACTGGGCCCGAAGCCATCTTCCTGCTGGCGGCAGTCCTGAGATCCCATCGGTGTGTCTGCGGAATCCTCCTCGTAGGCGGAGAGTCTTCCATCTCGGCTTCCGGCTCTCGGGCGCAGATTCAATTTGGATGGCGCCCAGTGATCCCGCCGAGGCGACGACCGACGTTGCCCGGCCTTGAAGGTCCTTTTCCTGGACCTTGTGTCCGGCGCGGGGGACTTGCCGCGGAGAGGTTCGGGTCTTCGAGATCTCGACCGTTCTCGTCGGTCTTTAGCCGAGCTTCTTTGACGCCGACCTGTCCTTAGGCTGGGAGACGCCGACGCCGACCGGCCTACCCAATCCTCCGGACTCCAGCTGCGTTCACGGTCAATGAGCTCCCCCATGTAGTTGCGATCTCGATACTTCTCTCTGCTTTTGGGAGACAGATTCTCCCAAGATACGCCATTACACCATTCTAAGATCCTCTTCACGTAGATGGAGTCACGGTGCTTGGGGTTCTGAGGGCACACGACGATGTAGTGACCAGGGCGTTTACAGATCTTGCAGAGATAGTCGGGAGGTGGTGGCCTGTCAAAAGTGTGATCACTGTTTGTTGGACAGAACCGGATAAAATGGCCTATTGTGTACTGATTAGCCAGAGAACCAAAGGAATGCTCATCAAAGGGCACCTACCTGGTCGCGTGCAGCGTTTGCAAATATAGCCGTCAGGGGGCTTTGGCCCCAGGGGCGAGAATCCCACTAGCCGCTTCCCAGGGACAGTTTCCTCTGGCTCTTTCTCTGTGCAGTTACTGGGAGTTGAGATGACCTCCGGCCCCTTGTCGTCGATAGGCTTCTGCGGCATTTTGTCTAGATACTTAGTAGGGATTGAGATGGCCGCTGGTGGCTTGCCAGGGGCTGATCCCTCGGGTGCCTTCTCCACGTAGCTGCGAGTGTCCGCCTTGGATTTGCCACGGACCGGTCTCTCTGATACCTTCTCTGCATATGTACGAGAGGTCCGGATGGCTGCCGATCGCTTGCTAGGAATTGACCTCTCTAATGACTGCTCTCTGTAGCCGCGATGGGCTGGGATGGCCACCGGTCGACTGCTGGGGTTCAAGTTCTCCAGCACGTTGTGTTGTGTGGTGATTTCTCTGTTTAAACGGCTCTGCTTCCCGATCACAGAACCCGCGCGATGCGCATCGAGATCGCCAATGACTTTGTTGGCCCTCTTTCTCTTTGCTGGATCAAATCTACCTCCCATACGTACGAGAGCGTTGGCGCCAGTCAGGAACGACAAGTCCCCGACGCTCTCATCATCTGAGCTGATTTCAACGATAGGCCTTTCCCATTCTTCAACGTCAATGACATCCCGGGTTTGCATCAGCCTATCGGGATGCATATTGCCATGCTCCGTGGCTGTGTTGCCTCCAGGGGGGTCTGTGTAGATCAACCTACAAGCCGGTTGGATAGGAGTAATCGGGCCCCGAATGTGAGGCTTGAGAATGCTCGTGATTTCGACGTGGGCTAAATCGAGTCGGCGGGAACTAGAGGGCTCTAGCAAAGTGTGTTCGCTTTTCCAGGCGTGGTATTCTCTAAGAATCTCCTTGGGCTCGAAGCCGCATTTGGCTGCCAAAGTAGTGCACCATGCGTGGATCTCGCTGCGGAAGGCCTCGCCATTTGAAGCATCAATCATGCCTAGGCGGTTGTTCAGCCAAGCGTAGAAGATACCGAGACGTCTCGATTCCGAGATTATGTCTGGAATTCTGCGGCGGACCAGGCCAACAAGTTGCTGCAGAGGTAGGCCAAAGTCTGCGATGCCGAGCGCAATGAGGTCTTGTCGAAGGCGATCCGGGTGATCCATGTTGTTGTCATTGCTGGGAATGAGGATCTGAGCTTCGTTTGTAGTTTGGGAGACCCTGGTGGACTCCTTCATGGGGAGTTGTTGGAGATTGCTTGAGGTGCGCAGGCCCAAACATACCCTTTCAGACTCTGTCGCGTTTGTGTACTCCATGCCCCCGCCTGCTCTTTCCAAAGTAATTCAAGCTGCGACAAACAACTTCGTGGGCTGGAGGCCAGAGGTTGATGGGCCTTCAAACAGTACTGGAACCTTCCCAGCGGTTCTGTTTTTCTCTGCCCCGGTGCTTGTCGGACCCGGTCGCCAATTAGCGTGATGGGTGAGAAGTGATTCTTGAGAAGACTGGTGTTGAATTGCACAAAAAAACACTCACTCCGCTTGTCCAGGGCTCCTTCCCTCACGCCTCACAACCACACGCGTGCTCTGCGCGTACGTACCTTCCAAATTCAGTTGGCCTACCGCAGCCACCTCAGTTACATCTGTTCCAAATGTCTTCTTGTGAAGGTGCCACTCAAAGATACCCAATGCCTGCTCTGAGAAATTGCGGTTTTAAGTTTCCACACCCATCCATAACATCTTCTCTTCGAGTCGGCAAGTTTCCCTGTCGGGCTGTTCAAAGGGGTCTCTGAGGGTTGCTAAGCTGTAGAGCACCGCGCGTAAAATCATTCAGGGGACAGACTGTACGTCCCTTTCCATTGCTTATCTTGAATATGCTTTCTACCTGTGAAGGCCCCCTTCTGTAGATCATACAAAGATGCTAAGGCATTGTGTGCCAAATACAAGGTCTGCAACGTTCACCTCAAGCAATTAAATTTTCTTGCTAAGTTGTTGTAATGAACCTTTCTTAGTGGAAGATACACAGTCTGGCCCTTAAAGGACTACTCACACGGTACTTCCAACTCGGCAGATGGAGACCCCAATTACTGGCTCGTCGTCCGTTCTAACAGCCCTCCTGTTATTTATTTCCTGTAAAAACTCCTGCTCAATACTAAATCAAGTCTGGCCTGACGATCTCTCACGGGGTTGGCAAACCGCTCTTGCAACGGGTGGAGGAGTTCTTTCAGGAGCGGGACCAGAGCACCTAAGTATTTAGGGGTTGTGTTATCCCCCTTTCTCTTCATCTCACCGCAAACTAAGTCTGGAGTGGCCCGCTTTCTCATTTCTGCGGGCGAAACATTTGATGCTGAATCCCCTCTTACACACACCATCGAAACATCTAGTAACATTCCGCAAGGGATTTCATCAAACGCCGCCACAGAAATCGGCCGAATGCTAACAAAGAGCTATGAATCACTGAATGATAGCTATAGAGCTCCGTTTCCCTTACCTCTTTAATGCTGCAAATCGTTTTGCCAACTCGTCCACGTCAGGTATGCCATCCGCAATACCGCTCTTTGTCTCGGCCTTCTTGGTGACAGTCAGGTTGGCCAGCTTTTTGTTTGGCTTTAGCTCCATCGAGTTCAAGGTTACCCTTGGATGAATGTTGTCAGTTGATGGGCTCGGGGGGTTGACGTGAAGAGGACTGCCCGGCCCAAATGTTTTTGGAGGCGTGGCTTTGCTCAGCTCCGCGCGAGCCTCGACTTTGTCATCATCCACATCACCAGAGGGGAGCGGCGCCTCGAGATTGCTCTGGGCCTGGCCGCCGCTCGGATTCTCGTCATCATCCCCCACGAAGTCTGGGGGGTCGCCGAGGTCCTGGTCAGGCCCCCTCGGCCAGCTCACACCGTATGCTCGAGCGATCTCTTCCAGGTATCCAGCTACGAGCTCGGGCTTGGGTGGCGTGACGCTCAACTTCTTGACGACCTTCTCTGAAACCCTCCCGTCTGTGTTTTCCATGGCTTGGTGGACAAATTCTTTCCCAAACTTCTCGGCTAACAAAACCCGAACCTGTTGGAGCTCCTTGATTTCGGTCTTGGGGGCAGCATAGATGATGCTTTTTACGGCCTCCTCAAGGCCAGCATCACAAATTGGTGCCTCGAGAAGACCGGCTCGCGCAAGTAGGAGCTCGCAATACAACTCAAGAATCTCGTGGAGCTCGTTGATGATATCGGAGCGAATGATGTTTTCGACGCGAATCGTGGCCGAATCGACCTTGCCTGCTTCGAGAAGTTGGGCCATGAGCCGACGTTGGTTTTTGGCAAGCGCTTCGTCCCGTTTCTGGACCATGCGCAGCCTTGCAATGGCTAGTTTGAGCTGGACTTTGACTTTTGCCTAGGTTGTCAAACGTGAGCTTTCGTCACAGTGACGGAACTTGGAAAGGGGCCGTATCTTACCACAAGGGCAAGAGAGGTGTTGGGCGGAGGCATATTCCTGAAGCAGGTTCTATTGGTGAAATAGAAGGTTACGTGACAGTAGAGGAATGAACAGAGTGCCCGACAGAGGACGTTGCGATGTGGTGTACGCGCGGCTGAGCTTGTGTGGGGTTCCTCGCGGGGGATCGCGGGGCATCCGCTTATCGTTGTTAGTGACATCCCCCAAGAAAGCCAGGGTATTAGGTCCTTGGCATACATCACGTGATAGTGTAACACTCCAACTTCAACAACAGCCCAATCTTCATGATTGACTTACTTTTGACAGTCATCTTCACAACCACTTCCTTTTTGGGCCCTATCTTACTTAATTAAAGGTTTTGTTTCAAGGCTGCTGTATCAATATCAAAATGGCGGACAAAGACAAACAGTACAAATATCGGCAGGAGATCCAGCAGGTACGTTTGGGTGCTCTTTCGACATATAAGGGCTTTGAGAATCGCCGTCGTCAACAAGTGTTGGGGGCTTTCAACTGGTGCCGATATGTGTGGTTATGGTGTGACGGACTGGATGTGTATGGCTCGAGTGGATTGCTCGATGAATAGGGTGGACTCCCGAGCGCCGATCAGAACGAGGACGAGGACGACAGTGATGACGATAACGGCAATGGTGACGACCAACGGGCCACAACAGGCTTCTTTTTGGATCCTACATTCCCTCCTCTTGGCTTTCTAATGGAAGAAGGGCTTTTCCTCTGGATACACGGGCACGAAGTTGATTGCTAAAAGAGGACCCGCCCCTTACGATGTTGGCACTGTTGTTTTGTCCCAGGGACGAGCAATTATCCTCGAAAATTGAGCGGCGGGTTATGGTTTCGCCGCAGAGGCATCGTGAGGCCCCAGGCCAGACACCATGGGCCCACTAACCGTGCTGCTTTCCACGCGTACCTGCCATTGTTTGGGAGTGATTGCTCTGGGAAAATTATCTAGTCAAATTTTCCAGTCTGCAACTCGGCGAAGCCCTACAACCTCGCACATACTGAAATTCCCCACTGCGGTCTTTCTACCATCCTACCAATTCACTACAACTCGGCGCCGACCTTCTTCTCAACCATCGCCGAGCAATTTGGTGAGACCCTCAATTCTTTATCGCCGAGAAGCAATACACCACTCTTCTCCCAAGGAGTATCCCCCCTTTTCCACCTACCTCTTCCCCTACCTATACCTCTTTCACGCCAGTTCGGCGTTGTGCCACTGCCTTCATTTGCGAGGTGGCAGAAGGATCTGCTGCGCTTCGCTGAGTAGCTACTCCACCGAGCTTACAAGCATTCGCGGGTAATACAACACTTCAGAACTTGTTTCAGCATCATTGTCGCAATGCCGGCCAAGAGACCCAACCGCAGCAACAATGGGCGCCAGCGCTGCAAAGACGAGGACACTCCAGCCAAGCCTCAGTCGAAACGGTCTTGCACTCGGGAGACAGAGACAGCACCAACCGCAGATCAAGAGGTCAAGCCCAAGCCTCAAGATAAACAGCAGCCTGTGCAACAAGCACCCATTGTTGTCGGCAGCCAGCTGTTAAAATCGAGCCAAAATGGTCCCAGACTGTCTACAGAAGTCCCGGTTGCTTCTGAGTCGGTTGCTCGCCTGCCTTTCGTAGGCCACCTTCCGTCATTCGACCCCTTTGTCAACAGCAGCACCGGCATGAACTATGGTATGAGCCATGGCATGAACCAGATCATCATCGACGATAGTCCCAGTCCCATCCGTCCCAGGACCCGCCGTCCCAATGTCAACCCTGACCGTGGCTACCCTGACCCTGGCCACCCTGGTTTTGTGAATGATATTCACAACCCTAACAACCCGTTCGGCAACTATCCAACTGGTAGCAGCCAGCTCGCCGCCCCTAGTGGGTTCGCTTCCACTAACCAGTTCGCCAGCAGCAACCAATTCGCTGCCAACAACCAATTCGCTGCCAACAATCAGTTCGCTGCCCACAGCCAGTTCGCCGCCAACAATCAGTTCGCCGCCAACAATCAGTTCGCCGCCAACAACCAGTTCGCCGCCAACAATCAGTTCGCCGGCAGCAATCAATCCGCTGCCAACAATCAGTTCGCCGGCCACCGCCAACTCGCTCCCAACAGCCAGGTTGCCAGCCAGTTCGGGTTCCAGAGCCATGAATCCAACAACCGCTTTGGTCTTAGACGCCAGGTCAACAACTTTGACAATGGACCATATGGCCTTGGAACGTCCTACGACAATTTTAGCGACCCCTACTACTGTGGAAACCTCATGGGCCCGAGCAGTGTTTGCCCACCTACAGGCTATCCTGCATCTATGAACAGCTCCTGTAGACCCTCAATCCCGGGCTATGCTGGGAATAACATGAATAACTCGTACTTTGGCGAGAACATCAACACCAACGCAAGCTACAGAGGGGATTCCGCCAGTACCAACATGTACTTCAACCCCATGCCTGCTGCCACTGTAGCCCCTGTGGCCCCTGTGGCCCCTGCTGCTCCTGGGCGAAGAGCGGCAACCCAGCCCCAGTACGTTCTGCAGTCTCTCGCCCAGTGGGATGCTAGCGGTCCAGCCGGGCACCGGGTCCCCTCTTTGTATCTGCCATATGAACTTGGTGCCAGTCTTCAGGCAAATGCCATGGCCGCCTTTGTTGCTCCTCCTGTGATGGGACCCCCGACAACAGAGCTTCCTCTGCACCATCCGGTTCCGCAATATCCAATCCCACGACAGATTTATCAGGGGCCCGTGGATGAGATGGGGCAAGGCGCGCAGGCACCTCGCCGGGGTGCATTAGTTGTGACGGCGGGTGGATCCCCGGTCAGAACGAGATATCCCACTGTTCCGAGAAAGACAGCGAGACCGCCGTATTTCTACCCTCCTAACATGGACGTGTTTTCAATTGCTGGTATTCCCATCTTTGAGGATGAGGACGGCGAGAAAAGAGAACAAGAGAAAGAGAACGACGAGGACCAAGCCGCCAACACGCTGGGCTCTGATTTTGGCAATCTGCGGGGCGGCGGCAATAGTGACAATGGCTACGGCGACCTTGGAACACGCACCCGCGCAGCGGCAAACTGTGTGGGCTCCGCAACTCTCTTCACGCACGATAGTTCTGAACCTGTGGTCCCACCCTATTCGCCCTTGTCCGACGCTGACACTGGATTGCGCGACCGCCCCGCTTCCTTGTCACCCGACTACAACTTTTGGCTCCATTCCTCTGCGTACGCTGATTCCACGCCCGAGGCTGGTGCCAGCTCCACGACTTCATTTGAATCTCTCCCCGAAATCCCTGGACCTGATCTGGAACTCTGCAGAGCAACATATGAGGCTCCTACCGAGATTCAATCAAGCCCTGCTGCCTCGCTTGGATGCAGTCCCGATCTCATAGCTACCTCCAACTCTCTTGCCGAGCTTGATGATTCCAGTCCCAAGCTCATGACCACCGCTGGCTCTTCTTCTTCTGCGGTAGACCTAACCAGTGTTATGTCGGGAGGCGATTCCCTCATGGGTGATGCCCAAGCGGACATCGCCCAAGGACAGCCCAGCTCCGAGCCGTCGTTCAATGAACTCGCAAAGAGCTTTCTTGAGATTTTTTCTGACAGATTCCCTCAGATGATGTACGTCTCTGGCGAAACCGGAGAGCCTTCGGTTGAAACGACTGGAATCATTGAAGACATTGTGCGACAGCAAGTAGTTGAGATTGTAAGTACCACCAACACATTTGCCGACGCAGAGCAGAGCTGACGTGTCACGATCACAGCTTCGCAGTTGCACCGAACTTGCAGCTCGCCGGGGATCCCGATCAATCACTATCAATGATTTAATCTTCCAGATCCGTGACGATGCTCCTAAGGTCTCGCGACTCCGCACTTTTCTGTCTTGGAAGGACGTGCGCAAGAACGTCAAGGACTCGGATGACAAGGGCGGCGAGGCAGATCTCGGAGCAGGAGAAGATCCTGTCGGTGGCGTGGTGCCTGGCGGACCCGTTGATGACACGGCAAAAAAGAACAAGAAATCTAAAGTTGGCCTTCCTTGGGAGCCGTTGTCCTTCTACAGTGTTGAGGTCCCCGAGCGTGAGGACGAAGAAGATGAGGAAGAGGAGGAAATGAACTACATCACGCTTCAGCGACTTCGCAAGGCGGATGAGCGCACCAAGGCCATGACACGTGAAGAATACGTAACGTGGTCCGAATTTCGCCAGGCTTCGTTCACCTACCGCAAGGGCAAGCGTTTCCGTGAGTGGGCGGGCTTTGGCCTCGTCACCGACAGCAAGCCTTCTGATGACATTGTCGACATTCTCGGCTTCCTGACCTTTGAGATGGTCCAAACCCTTACCGAAGAGGCCCTCAAGATCAAGGACTACGAGGATCTACTCAAGGAGCGCACTGGAGAGACCGCTGGAACTAAGAAGCGCAAGCTCGCCCAAGGCTTGTTTGACCCTCCCAGCGAGGGACGCACCCCTGTCGAACCCCGCCACGTTCAGGAGGCCTTCCGCCGTCTCCAGCAGCGTCCCAAGAAGACGAGAGCCATGCTCAACGGCACCCGTCTGCAGCAGCATACCACCCTCAAGCTCTTTTAAACACGTCACAACCTTGGATGACGGAAGTCGACAAACCATGTTCGCCATAGTTAGCGAATGGATAGCAACCAGTTGACACGAGAACACTTTGGGGAACGGGACTTTGCTTTTTGACAAGGCGTTTTCGATGGCTACCTATCTAGGATGGACGGATAGCTGGCTCACCGAGAGATTTGGCGAAAAGGAGTTAAAGGGGTTAGAGAAAAGATAAGAAATGATACCCGTCTTTTGGGGTTGAAGGGGGGGGTTTTTTTATATATAAAAAAACGGCCTGGTTAAGCGCATTCTCGAATGCAATGCCATGCATTGGTTCAATCACCAACGTATGGCAATTGCATTCTTTGCCTCTTTTCTGACTGGCTATCCCTTCGCTGTTGAGCTTTGCTCCAACAGACCTTTTCCGGTATGTAGATATACCTGTACTTGGGGTCCTCTAGCAGAGGAAACTGGACTTTGAAATTCAAATGCTCTAGATAAACCATGGACTATTTGTGCCGGTTTCAAGTGTTACCCTCGTGGCGCGTTTACAGTGGTAGGGTATACATTGTCAAAGTCATGGAGTACCATGATTTGATCTGGCCTTGCCATCCGGGTTCAAACAACCAAGGACGACAGGGCATGGGAAGTCTCACACCTGCTTGTCCATGGACCGGCGATGCTCAATGGTATATTCTGTTGCCGTTTGGGAAATCGAGCTTAGATGGCTTAGCAAACCAAACAGCTTTCATATTCACATTTACTTGCTCTGAGGATGTTTAACATCTAAAGTCTGGGCAAGTCGAACCCTTCCCCCCTCCAACCCCACAACACAATATAATGCCCGGCTAACATATTCCACTCCTCTATCTCATCCAGCATCTCTAACCCATTCAGCCTCTCTTTCTCCTCCTCTAACACCCACCTCTCCCAGATGGTATCGATGGTTAAGTTCCTGACCGGATCAAACCCCAATTTCAACATCCTCAACTTTTGAGCTTCCTCATCCTGAAACGCCTCAAGCGTCGGCATGCAGATCCCCTGCGCTGCAAGGTTTGTCACCATCACCTGTCCAAATGCATCTTGGGGCTTGATGGGCTCGTAGATTACCGCGCCAAGAGATGGAATACGCGAGGTGAAATATTCCAGTACAGCCTGGGATTCTGGGACTGTGAGGTAGCAGAGACAGCACTCGGAGAGGACGAGAGTCGGAAGAGACGGGTCAAGCCCAAAGAGGGCGGGAGGGTCGGCACTGGCGAGGGAGCGGAGATCGAGACCGTGGAGAACGAGGCGGTTGGTGGGTGTGGTTTTTGACTGGGCCTCAAGTTTGTGGAGGATGATGGATACGGCATCATGCGATCCCGGGGTGTCCGTAGCCACCTCAGCCCGGAACTGGGGCGCAGTAAGGACATTATGCTGTTTCCTGTCTACTGTTTCGGGAAAGTCGAGCTCGTGGTAGACGACACCGTGGTGCTCGTCTGAATAAAAGAGACGCAGGGGGCGTGTGTCCGTACCGGCACCTAGGGACACGATCTGCCGCCTCCTCCCGGCGGTTGAGGTAAGAAAACGGTCGACGATGGTGTCGATGGCAGTAGTGCGCGCATACGTGCCTAATCCGGAAAGGTCAGCGGCTGTGTTCGATAATACTGGCTACCCCATGTTGTGGGTTTGGGGCTCTGGAGTTCAGGGGAAGGCACCTCGGTTGATGATAGGAAGTCTGCGTGTTACTGGGTTTTCGCCCTGTTTTACAAAAATCTTGGCAAAGGGGTCTCGGAGGTATCCAAGCTCGACGGCACTCAAGCGAGCCACAGCGGCGGATGTGTCGGTACCGCGAATAGTGGCATTATTTTGGCTAGAAGACCCAGACTCGGCGGTGCCCAGAGTTGCGGGGTCACCCCCACGACGTTGACCCCGTCCCCTTCCCCTGCCACGGGGACGGCCACGGCCGGGCCCGCGCAGCGAGAGGAGGTTGGGGATTGCCGGCGCCGCCATTGGTATGTCCGTCTTCTCCGACATTTCCAGGGAGTTGTTGTGTGGAACTAAGGATCGAAAGACAAAAAGGTTGGGGTAAATGCGGTACCGGCGACACAAAAGTATGTCAATTCTTGAGATGGCAACTCAAATACAGAAGGTGAAGGACTGGAAAGCTGGTAGGAGAATTTCGCAGGCCATGAATCTCCATCCCGGCGCGCGCCCGAAGCTGAGCTCAAGCTCAGGTCTGGCGGGGGCAGCTGCCCCGCCACTTGAACTGTTATCGATACGGGGCCGTTGACGTCGGCATGCGGGGCATCTCGACTTGCAGCACTAGCGCAATGACAAGCATGCAGCAGCCATCTCAACTCTTGGGGAGTCTGTTGTGGACAAGGCAACACCAACACCTGTATAGGTCGTATTCCAATAAATGGGAGCAAACTTCCCGGCAACTCCTGGCCTCGTTGGCTGTTCATCACCTGCACCCTGATTCTTGGCACAGGTCTGCCAGCCTGGACAAACAACCTCGTGCCAAATAAATTCAGGCATCACATGGACTGTGCACATTCACACCCCTGCTGTTCGCAGATTTGTATGTCTTTTCACACTTCGAGGTACTTGGTAGATGCTTGGAACAATTATGAAAGCATCCAACAGCGGGCTCGTGTCGGTTCCTGGCAATAGGTATCAGTCGGAGCCCCATTGAGAGACAACCTTGATATTTCGGTCTTGCCAAATTTCTGCCACTTAAGGGCTACAATTAGAGGCTTGACCACGCTCGGGAGGTGGAGATACGGAAGTTGGCGATCGAACCTGCCCGTAATGTGCAAGGCCGCTCTGTGTCCGCGTGGCACGCTGGGGCTGTGCAAGAGCATCATTGGTCAGGCATGTCCTGTTTGTCTCGATCATCCCACTTCTCATCCTGGGCGTTGCATTTGCTGCCTTGAGCGTTATCGTGCACAATCCAGCCCCTGAATGGGTGTTAGTCTGGGACATTGGTGGACAGTCAACAGTGACAGCTGCGAAGCTATTTGCGAGGTATCAAGTTAAGTATTTAGGCCTCTGTTTTAAATTCCGGGCCTTCAGTTCTTTTTTCAAGGCGCTGATTTAGATTGTTGAAGCCCTAGTTTCTTGTACTACTGCCTAGATAGCCACGCGCTAGCAGTGTTGGATTGTACAGTCCAAGATTGTTCGCGTAGTACTTTACGGCTTAGCTGTAGCCTGTGGATCAAAACTTTTTCCACCCTTGAGGTGTTGATGATGGAAACTTGAGACCTCAGTGAAGAGGTTCAAGACCTTATCGAGTATATCTCGAGGCCTTGAATATTGGAACTAAGGCCTAAATATTCTACCTTAACCCGCTGCAGAACAGCTTCCCAACTGTTCATGTGCTGCACATACCCATCCTCGATATTCACCAAGTCGCATGCTAACAATCTTTTAGGGGTTGGATTGTACTGTGTACCTGTTGACTAACTATTCGCTTCCCCGCCGTTCGGTCCCTGCGGCTGAGCTCCAAGGCGCATCCCGGAACGCCCCTTGTCTAGGGGTGTTTTAAAGGTCGAGCCATCCGTCGTATTCGCCATTCCTTCTGCTCTCTCAAGTCAACTCATTGCCAATCCTGGCAGCGTCGGCGACAGCGATATTGATCATCGGATCTTGCTTTTATTTCCTTTATTAAGCTGAACCCCGGAAACCGTCGTCTAGGACATTTCCCTCGCGTCCCGTCTTCCTTGAACGCGATCCGCCATCCCGATTCCCCACTTCGGCAGAGACGAGGCTGATCGCCAACAGTCGTTACGATGTTGCAGCAGGCCAGCACCGTGGGCTATGCCCTCAAGAAGCGTTTTGTCGAAGAGCCAGTGAACCTCGCGTTTCCAGCGTGGGCAGGCTTCATTGTGCTGGGTGATATCCTCGTCTTCGTTCCCATCTTCATTTTTGTGAGTGCATGCATGCGATGCCGAAGCATCCGAGGTTGGCTGGGGCTATCGCTGACCTACCCATCTAGGTTTTCTATACCCTAGGCGCAATTTTCCCTACTCTTGCTATCATCGAAGACCCGAACCCGCCTGCGTACGAGCCTGTTGCCCTCGATGAGTCGGCCGATCAAGGGCCCGACAGTTCGCGACCGAGCAAGCCCATCACATCCTCGTTCCGCGCCACCCGCCGCCTCGTGGGCTCCATTGCCGGTTGGAAGTCTTACTTCCGCGGTATGAGTGCCTTCATCGTGTATGCGCTTAGTTCGGGCATACTCGAGAACGTCTTCAAGGGCATTGTACCCTACCTCCCCATCGGCTCGTTGATCGCCCCGCTCGCCCTCACGCAGATCGTCGCTGCGTGGACCCACATCGTCATTACAGTTCCGAGCGAGAGGAAGTGGTACCAGCGCCTCCCACCTTTTAAGAAAACGTTCGAAGCCACCTGCTTCCCCATTCTTGCTGTTTGGCTAGCCAACGCCATCAACGTGGCCCTTCCCGCCTTCGTTGGCAAGCTTCTCGGGATCAGCTGGCCATCAGATCCCGAGGGCGGCAACCCCAACCAGAATCCGTTCGATCCCCACCTTATTTGGAAGTCTCTGATTGTCGTTTTTCTTGTGTTCTTCATCCGCCTCACTATCGCCCTCCCCGCTGAGGTGCTGCTTGTTCGTGTCCAGGCTTCGCTTTTGCCGCCCGACGAGGAGCCCATCATTCCTTTCGACCGCTCTTTTGGCGGCAGAGTTGATCCTGTTGTCGTCACTGGCAAGGGCTTCGTCTCGATGAAGGATGCGTTGCAGACCTTCCCTCGCGAAAGCTGGATCCGCCTTTACAAGCTCTATGCCAAGGTGGTGGGCATTACCTTTGGCACATACAGTCTTTTTATCGCAGTCATTATTCCCGAGATGATTCTCATTATCGCCGGGTCTACCAAACTGCCGCCCGGAGACGGTTCTTTCTAGTCGCAAGGAGGATTTCGAACCGGATCATAGAATCTTGATCATTGAGGGTGGACAAGCTGACTTTTATTGTCCAAATGAATGTGGGAAGGGCGGTGCTTCTTATCTCCTATGTCTGTAACCGACTATTTTTCTCTCTCTCTGATCTTTGAAAGTTGTCGAATTCTCTCTGGTCAATGTGGTTCAAGGTTGCCCCGAAGGGTTCTCCGAGACTGTATAGGAAGCGCTCGCAACCCTTGATACCAGGTTCGTGGTAGTGAACCGTATTTTGGCCTGCCTGAATCTATATCTTCAGCGGAATCATCAGCTGCTCTCCTTCTTAACATGCTTCGTCAGCTGGTCCAGTGACATCTTGCTTCCACTCAATATGCTCTTCACAAGAGAGCAAACACAATTGCATCCACGAAACCCAACACAAGTTATCAGAGTAGTCGTCAGTGTCCAGAGAGAAGAGAACCACATGTGGACGTCTGCCACTCTCTTCGCCCTCTTCATCTTTCTACCTGTTAGCTATGACCAACGCGCCTGTCTACCTTCCTGTCTTTTGGTGTATCATACCCGGGATTAGTTATAAAATACTTTCCCAATATATATACCTTGCCTTTGACAAAATAAAAGGAACGAAACCTACACCGGCCCGATCGAAGACGGACAACATGATAAACAAGTCCGTACGTAGCAGTATGGAGGACAAGATTTTCTTCTCTAGAAAAAGAATGGTTGGGGGAACCTGGTTCTTTATAAGAAAGACGGAGAGAAACAAACAAGGGGCGAGGCCAAACAGAGAAGAGCGGGATTTTGGGGAGAGAAGGGTTGGGTATAACTTAAAGCCGCAAATGTTCTGCACAAATGTTCTGTACCTGGGTGATCCGCCGTCCCGTTCCGTCCCACCCCATCCCATTCGCCATTATCGTCAAGGAAGAGGTCGTTGCCCATGACAATCGGATCGATTCCCTTTGCTTTTGGTTCGTTCAGTTCTCGCTTCCAACCTAGACCGGACCAAGTCATGCCACAGCGCCCCCTTTGACCATCTATTTGTTTTCATGCGCGCGTGACATCAAGACCTCTGGGAGAAGAACCAGCTGTTCCTCTTATTTTCCGTCGGGTTCTGCAGGCTCGCCACAGTGGGATTGACTGCTGCAACCTCGCCTCCTCCACGCAGGGGCTTCGCAATCCGGCTGCCGATACTGAAGGCGCCGATGCCGGTGGGCGAGTTCAAGCCGCGAGTGCTACCTGCCTTGGCAGCCTCCAGACGGTCCTTGACGGCCGCGAGCTGGACCTCAAACCTAGACAGCAGTTAGGACTTATCAAGGCAGAAAAGTGTGAGGACACGTACTTGTGGTTGGCTTGAGCCATCTTCTCTTGGCTCTCCTGCAAGAGGCTCTCGAGACTCTGGATCCGCTCGTTTCGCGCATTCAACTTGCGCTCGGCTATAGCCACCTCCTTCTTGAGAAGTGAGTTTTGCTCCACCAGTTGCTTCTGGATTAGGGTGAGTTGCTCGAGATTGCGCTCCAAGAAAGCCATCTTCTTTTGCTGCGCGCGGTTGTTGCTACTCCGCAAAACATTGTTATACTGCTCGCGGGTCTCGTCCAGAGATATCTCAAGCTCTACAACGCGCTCGCACCGATCCTGCAAGTCACGCATCAGGTTCTTCTTCATTGTGTCGAACTCAGCAAGAATCTGCTGCACCGGCTTGCCGTTGGACATGGGCACGGTTGCTGCTGTTGCGCCGCTGGATTTGACGCGCCGCTGAAGGTCATCGACCAGCGCCTTAAGCCGGTCGTTTTCCGTCTTTTTGTGGGCGATGTCGGCCTTGAGTTCCTCAACTAGCTCGACCTGGGCGCCTGCTTTATCTGAGAGTGTCTTGGCCAGACGCGCCTTGATCTCTTCTTTGTCCTCCTCGCCGAGGCTGCGCGTGAGAAGATCCTCGTGCTCCTGTTGCAGAGCCTCTAACCGGGTCTCAAGATCGGCTCGCTTCCGGGCTTCTGCCTCATTCGACGCCGCACTGAATGATGCGAGTTCAGCTTGTCTCACAAAACCCTGCGTTTCGAGCAGCTTGTCCTTGAGCGCCTTCAGTTCGTCGGGCGGGACAGGATCACCCGTGGAGCTCATCTCGTACAGAGAATCTACCCGAGCGATGACATCGGCCACTGATCGTTCGTTCTCGCTGAAAACGTCTCCGCTGAGGTCGAAGCCTGCCATCATCTTGGCCATCTTCTCGGCTTTCTTCTTTTCCTTCTCGTCGAGTGCCGCACTGGTCTCCTTGGCGCCCATCTTCATATCGAGAATCTGCCGTCTTACCTCGTCCAGCTCGGCCGTGAGTTCCGAGTTCGCCTCTTTCAGCCCGTCCATTGTGATTTGCGCCTCTTTGTTCTCGTAGGCTAATCTCTCGATCTGCAGCTTCACCTCACCAGCTTCACTGAGTAGCTTATCGTTCTCCTTGCCAAGCCTGCTATCGTGGTCCTTGAGCGTTGCTAGCTCTTCCCTTGCCTCCCGAAGTTGCCGCTCGATATTGGCAGCCAGAGACTCCTTCTCGGCAAGCTGGTCTTGAAGCTCATTCTCGCGCCGCAGGAACTCCTCTCGCTCATCCTTCTCAAGTGGTAGGCTGGGCGTACCAGCCCTCTCAGAGATGGCTGGCGTCTCCGCCCGGCTGTCAGGCAGTAGCCTAGAGGGTGTTGAAGGCCTTGCCGATCTTGACTCTGACTTTGTCGTGCTTCTAACAGCCAAAGCCTGTACCCACTTCTCCTTGGGCACTACTTCTCCGCCACGCCACAACTGTAACTCGGTCTCCAAATTCTCAATGTACGTCTCAAATGTGAGAATTTGAGTCTGAGATTTCTGAAGCAGCGACTTCAATTCGGCCGGGCTCAGTTCGGCGTTAACCTTGGCCTTATTCTTAATCGACTTGGCTCTCATGCCGAAACGCAACGTGCTCAGCGTCTCGGCATCGTTGTAGCTGCTTGGTGAGCAGTTTATGATCAGTGTTGTCCGACTGTTGCCTCCTAGCGACTCTTGGAGGATGCGGGTAAGTTTGGAGTCTCTATAAGGAATATGAGACGATTTGCCGTCTGTCAGAGCGTTGATGACATTGCCCAGCGAGCTCAAACTCTTGTTGATCTTCTTTGCTTCTTCCAATACCTGTCCACTAGCTCCTGTCTTGCCGACTTTCTCGCTGCCGGCCAGATCGACCAAAAACAGCCGGCCACTTTTCATGGAGTCCGTTTCCACATTTTTCTGTGTGATTGTAATGACGAAGATGGAGTGCGAGCGGGAGGACTCCTGGTTCATGTTGGTCGCGGCGACAGCTCTCGCATTTCCGCCTCTCCTCATGACTTCGAAGACTTCTTCTACTGTCGACACGTAAATCTCAAGCAGCCCCTTCACAAATACACCTTTGTTCTTCTCCTCGTGGATGGGGAGGTTGTCGTTCTGCGGCGCGAGAAGATCGCGGATACGCTCCATGTAAATCTCCATATATGACACACGGACCGTGTACTCAATATTGGCTGCGCTCTGGAGAATGCTGAAAAAAATCTGCTCGACTATCCTGGGAATGACACCCTTGCCCTCGTCGTCATCTATGCTTGGGCCCATCATCGAATACGACTTCCCACTACCCGTCTGGCCGTAGGCAAAGACGGTGCCATTGTAGCCGTTCAGGATATCATCGACAGTAGGTTTGATGGAGTAGTTGAAGATATCGGATTGCTTGCATGACATATCAAATACGCGGTCGAAGGTAAACGAGCCTTGCGCTCCTTCGGACTGTGTGTGACGCGTGAGCCTATGCACAAAACCTCGCGCGCCATGAACCCGAATTCACTCACATCAATGGTGCAGGTATCCAAGCCATTGAAGCGAACAATAGGCTGGCCGCCCGCCTCAATCTCGGTCCGATTTTGTGGGCGGAACCGAGCCACGACCTTGATACTATTTGCGTTCGACATGTTGCCAGTCCGCTTCCCATACAGGACAGCGCAAGATCATGAAGGCGAGAAGCGTCAGGACAACAGGGGCCGAGGCTGTCCGATCGTGTCGAAAAGAAATGTGCGACGGCAGGCCCCGTGTACGCGGAGTTGGTGGTGTCGGTATGTTATGTTCTTCCGGCGACAGTGACGCACCGGTCTCGAGGGCAGCGAGATCCCGAAAATGGAGGGACCAGCAGGAGGTACGGATACTCGAAGTGCTAGAAACAGCCCTCGAACGTAGGTGGGGTACTGATCGCTACCAGGGTTGGTGGGGACGACTACGGGGGGCGACGGACACTGAGAGAGTGTCGCTGATTCCGCTACAACAAAGGTGCCATTTGGCAAGTCAGAGGTTGAATGACGCGCTGCCTCGCGCTGCAGCAGTTTGGGGTTCGTTGGGGGAGTTTCATCGGAGGAGTAAAGGACGCCGGATTGGGAAATGCCACACTTCGCCTCGGTGCGCTAAGCATCTGGTCTTGGCAGCAGCCCGACCGCTGGAAAGCACTTGATCGAGTTCAAGTCAGGGCTCCAAAAATCAAACTCAAATATCCAGCAGATTACACCTATCAATGCAGTCGGAAGCACTAACAATCAACCAGCCAGTTGGGTTTGGCACAACTCCTTTCCCACTCCTAGCCAATTATGTCTATATCCGCGCGCTGCCTTTCGGGTATACTATTGGGTATTTGTTCAACATACAGTCCAACCCCTGAAAGATTGTTCTCGCGATACTTTACGGCTTGGCTGCAGCTTCAGAACCAACCTCCCGGCATTCTTTTCCATTTTTGAGGGGCTATGATGGAAACTTAAGGCCCTAAGGAGTAAATTTCAAGGCCCCGAATGTTAAAGTCAAGGCCTAAATATTCTGGCTTGACTCCTCGCAAAATAAGCCTCACAGCTATTCATATTGCACAAACCCCTGCTGGATACTTACTAAGTCTCACACTAATAATCTTTTAGGGGTTGGATTATACTGAAGGTGTGTACATGCATTGACTTGCAATTGCGATGTGTGGGCCCTGAACTCCGTCCGTGTCGCGCCGTCCCCTCCTGATCTCCATCTCGCTATCAAGCACCATCCAACTAGATAAGGCCCCGTTCGTCATGTACTTGAGCCGTGAAAGATTTATCGCGCGTCCAACGCCAGGTAAATACAAGCCTCCAAAATGCTGTGCACGGCTTGAGCCTGACCGATCCGGAGCCTGAAACGCCACTAAACCACCTGCGAACCCTCCAGCTGACCGCTTGGGGGTTGGTTGCCCAGACTTGTATGCCTCTGTTCTTGACCTCACATCAACTCTCCGGGTACCGGCCGCCTCTTCAGTCTTCCCAACTCCTCTCGACAGTCTCCCTAACCCTCTTGGTATATTCCTTCCGGTTATCTTTGTAAAGGTTGGACGCTTCGACGTTGGCTGGAGAACCCGTATTTGGGTCGTTCAGCAAGCTGTTGAACACGTCAGAATATATCTAGCAGGCCAGTGAAAGGCCATTTGCCCACCTTTGAATGCTGGTGAGGACGGCCGCCACATCATAAGTTGGACTCCAGCGGTTTTGCAGGATGTCGAGACAGAGCTCGCCGGTAGCGTAAACGTTAGGGTGGAACATCTGGCTGATGAACTTGACGGCAGGCGGTTTGTTCGGATACTGCTCCTCAAAATGCATAACAAGTCTGAACGTTCCGTCTTCGAAGGGGGTGTCAGCGGGGCCAATAATGACAGCGTTCCTAGAGACTGGTCAGATGCAGAGCCCAAAGAAAGAGAGACTTGGTTTCGCACCAGGTCATGACGTTGTCGGGAATCGGTGAGGCGGACACGCCCGCGGGAGGGTCTGTCTGCATGCGCTGGGATCGGTGTCAGCGCCATCTGAATACTGCGGTGGACATCCCGGTCACAGTTGTTGTACCTTGAAGTCTCGCATGAGACGCCGGCGGGCAGCGGTCGACATTTTTTATCGGACACAGACGATTATCGGGAATATGGTCAAGAAAAGGGGCCTGAGTTTGTGGCTGGAGAGTGTCGATGGAGTGTGAAAGGTGCCGTGGTATTCGTAAGTTTATCTGTATGGTGGAAGCGATGACCAAAGTGGAGCGCGCCGCAAGCCGTTTTGGCGGTGATTCGAAATCAAGAGCCAGCCGTCCGCCCACCCAATCGATGCGGGGCGCCAGTGTCATGGCACGTGCAACCCGGAACTGGGGCCCAGGTGGCACAATTTCCAGCGCCACCAAACTGGCTAGCCCCTCGGTCGAGCGCAGCCTGCGCCTGGCAGTTGGTGTTGCCTCCGAACCACCACAAGCGCCAGCTTCACACCCAAAGCGCATATCTCCTGGTCAGAATTGGTCAGTGTTCTACCGTTGGGCGATATTCCGTTGTGTGTTCTCCTCCTTCCACTAGATTTGGCAAGCCAAGAAACTCGAAGCTGGAATCCGTTGTGCGTATCCGTAGAACGCTGCCATTCAGCGGGGACCCCAGACACTCTCGGGCGTCTCCACTCCAGCCGTCACAAGCCGAAGAGTGCCGTCATGTCTTAAAAGAAGCTGGCCCTCGGATGGGCGGTTTTCCATTTCCCGCGTCATTCTCGCCTCTGTCTCTTATTCTGCAGAGTTCTTCAGTTCCCATCGCGTAGCTTGGAACGGCGGGTATTGGTTTTGCCTCCTCAAGAATCTTGCGTTCCTTGTCAAGCAATGGCGGGGCGTTTTGGTTCGGCGATGCGACTGTCTCCGCGCTTCCCGGGCGGTTCGGCCCGGATGTTCTCCTCGCGGTCTTGCCTCCAGCAAGAGATTCGGGACGCTTACATCCTTAGCGCTGCAAGAACGCCAACAGCCAAGGTAAGAAAAGGTTCCAATTGATGCTTGGGAAATATCCTAACCTGCTCAGTTCAATGGCTCGTTCAAAACAGTCACTGCCCCAGAACTCGGCGCCGTTGCGATCAAGTCAGCCCTCGAGAAGTCCCGGGTACCTATCTCTAAAATCACTGATGTCTACATGGGAAATGTCCTACAAGGCTCGGTCGGGCAGGCCCCCGCGCGCCAGGCCGCTATCTTTGCTGGATTACCGCCAAGTATCGAGGCAGTCACCATCAATAAGGTTTGCGCTTCAGGGCTCAAGGCTGTTGCCTTCGCGGCGCAAAACATCCAGCTCGGGCTATCAGAGGCGCAAATCGCTGGAGGCATGGAAAACATGACGAGGGTTCCATACTACATCCCCCGTGCGAGTTTGCTGCCCGCCTTCGGCGACGTGAAGATGGTGGACGGGCTCATCACGGACGGGTTGACCGATGTCTACGAGCAGTTCCACATGGGCAACTGCGCCGAGAACACAGCTAAGAAACACGGCGTTACAAGGGAGATGCAAGACCAGTATGCCATCCAGTCGTACCAGCGGGCGCAGGCCGCCTGGAAGGCAAATGCTTTCGCGGACGAAATCGCTCCCGTCACAGTCTCGGGGAAGAAGGGCGACGTAATCATCGACACGGATGAGGGCTATCTCGATGTGAAGCCTGAAAAGGTCCCCACACTGAAGCCCGCGTTCGTCCGCGACGGGACCGGGACGGTGACAGCGGCCAACTCATCGACATTGAACGACGGCGCCAGCGCCTTGGTGATTGGAAGCAAGGCCATTGCTCAGGAGTTTGGTCAAGGCTCCAGGGTTCTTGCCCGCATCTGCAGCTCGGCCGACGCTGCGGTGGATCCGATCGACTTCCCCATCGCTCCCGCAAAGGCAGTCCCTATTGCTCTGGAGCGAGCGGGAATCACTAAGTCGCAAGTTGCGCACTGGGAGTTCAACGAGGCATTTGCGGCCGTCATCAAGGCTAACGAGAAGGTAAAGTGGAGCAGAATCGATTGGCGAGATTTGACAAGGACTAATATACATATTCCAGATTCTTGGACTGCAAGGTGCGAACATCAATCCCCTTGGTGGGGCAATTGCGCTGGGTCACGCCCTCGGAAGCTCTGGGTCTCGCATTTTGGTGACACTGCTTCACCAGCTGAAGCCCGGGGAGTATGGTGTTGCGGCAATTTGCAATGGTGGGGGAGCGGCGACTGCCATGGTGGTGCAGAGGATCGAGTCTGTATGATGATCATGAGTTGAAACAAGCATGACGAGGGTGTACATAGGGCTGCATATTGGATCTGATTCTTTGTAGGCTGTGAGAAAACACGGAGTGACGGAGTGGCCATTTTCAGTTGATGTACAGCTGATGAAAAGGGGGTTTTCTTGCGCCGTGCCCCACCGTTGGTGACGCCGATTGGCTACCGCCCCGCAATCCAAGGCTGACCAAGTCGCCGTGGGACCAGTGTGGGCTTGCCCGTAGCCTCACATTAGTTGAAAATACGGCTGCTATTGTACTGATTGAATCAATGCAGTCGCGGCGCATTGTGTTCATCAAAGCCTGTCAATATGGCTAGCTACCTACTTTTGTAGTGACTAGGTATCGCGTACATCGACATTCTCCAATTTCATCAGCGAATGCTTTTCTCAACCGTGCTCAACCCAACCTCTCGACTCTTGTCATTTTCGTCATCGCCTGTCACATCACATAATGAGTCTCGTCATCGAATTTCTGACAGGCATCCGCCGCTTTGTCACGGAGCAAGATGGAGGGAAGCTCCGAGAATGGCTGCAGGTTGAGAACGAGGTTCCAGACCACTATTTCCAGCTTGCGCGAGAGCTCAAAACGAGCTTTCCAGATAATGGCAGCGACGCGCTCGAGCGACTTGTTGACAGGTGTCTTCCCATCGATGACGAGACTGTCGAGGGTAAGGGCTCACCATGGCCCGGGTTCAATTCTCTCATGAAGACCTATCTCGAGTATTGGCGGGACGTGGACTTCAACAACCTTGTCAGTCTTCACTCGAGTCTCAGCGACCTTTTGATGTATGAAGGCACCCTTGCCCACTCCAGTCCAAATGTGTACTGTACTGAGATGCGCCAGCTCTTGCGCCAATGCGCTCGCCAATCCAACATACGGTGCCATGTTGCTTCAGACCAGCTTGTCGTTGTCCGAATCTCTATCCAACCTGGTCATGGGATTGACACGCCAACCTGAGCTTATGGCCAAGATCCAAGGCGATTTGACAGGCGACGAGTCTGGGGAGAAGAAGTCGATTGTAGAGCTGGCCGCCGATGTCATCCAAAAAATCTTCACATCCTGTCTTACGGACCGCTCCAGTACCAGATGGTCCCAGCCCAAGGGGAAGAAAGTGGCCGTGTACCTATTCGCGAACCTCACCCTCAAGCTTCTCTTTGCGGTAGGTGTCACGGTCTCTCAGCCACAAGGCCAGATGCTGACCATAGACTATACAGTGCGATAAATCCCGTCTCGCCGTCCAAATGTTCACCAATCTCTCCACCAGCGGCCCAGCACTCGGCCTCTATCCGGCACCCCAGCGAGTCACTTTCCTCTACTATCTTGGCCGATTCAACTTTGATTACGGCCATTTTTTGCGAGCTCACATGTGTTTTGAAGCAGCCTACCAGCAGTGCCCCCGAGCCTTCACAAAACATCGCCGTCAGATCCTCACTTTTTGGATACCCTCCAATCTTCTCCTTGGACGCTTCCCCTCTCGCGAGCTGCTACGCCGCCCAGAAGCTGCCGGGTTTTCGGAAATTTTCTTTCCTATTTGCGCCGCGGTGCGGTCAGGAAACTTTGTCGCCTTCCATCAAGCCATGACACACGGCAAAGACTGGCTATGGGAGCGAGGTCTCTATCTCACTCTGCTCTCCAGGTTGAAGCCACTCGTGTGGCGGTCGTTCACCAGGAAAGTGTTTCTTCTGACGTGGCAGAACGATAGCGCTGGTGATGGCGCGTCGAGGAAGATGGCGTCGTTATCATTTGAGCACCTTGTTACATGCGCCTCGTACGTTCAAAAACTACTCGAAGGCTATGTGCCACTACGACCAGCCCCGAGAGCGCGGCCACCCCATGTCAATACTATTTTCCTGAGAGCAGTTGCGAACAACGTCGCTGGCGCCGAATCAGACTCTCTTTTGGCACCACCACCAGGTGGACCACGGTCCCTGATGCCATCCGAGGGGCTCATTTTCGGCAACAAAAAGCCAGACCTCGACAATATTGAGTCAATCGTTGCTGGCCTGGTCTACGCGGGTTTACTCAACGGTTTTATTGCGCGACAGCAGAGGCTGTTTGCAGTTGAGGGTGCAAAGAGGACGGGCGGCAACCCTTTGCTGGCTGGTTGGCCAAACCCCTACCAAAGCATTATTGAGCGGTTTAAAGAAGCCCACAGTGAGGCGTCTACAGCTTGGGAAAACATGAGGGAAGGCGAAAATCCAGGCGAGATTGACGATGTTCCGGGTTGGGTGCGCAATGCTCAGAAGTAGCAGTCGGGAGGGAAAGAAGACACGTAGAACCACAAGAGACACCCTCAGCAGAAACGGGGTTGATCACCGCCCACCCAACACGACGTCATGCTGCAGAGGGATAATGAAACCATCGGTCTCAAATCAGATGAAAGTGTGAGGCTCGGGAACGCAGTTGACCATTTATTAGAATGATCGAAATCTCAAATTGTCTTGTTTCCCTTCGCACCTTCCCCACCCGACCGACTTACTCATCCGCACAAAGCAAGCATCCGTGTCATCTTCCTTCTTCTGTCATCAAACATCATTTTTCATTCAAGATTCGTGTGTCTAGCTTTTTGAGCAGCAGAACTCCGAACACTTTCATCGCACCGTACCCTCCACATTTGTTCTTCCCCGTGTTACAAAAAGGGGAATGGAGCGAGACTGGCACGCACCAAAAGAGGTGCAAACCGGATCCAGTCCCTTTCCATCCCTCGGTCAAAACCAAAAGATTTCGGACCATTCGAAAATAAAAGCCCGAAGCTTCTTCCCTTTCTCAAAAGTTCAAAACGCTGTTCCAATCCAACCCAATCTCCTCAAATTCGAGAAATCCATTCATCCAACCGCCTACAAAAAGCCCACCTCCACAGAAAAACAAAAACTCAACTGGGTATATCGGCGAATCTGTCTCTCGCAAGAAAGCAACAACGAGTAATGGTGGTTCGCAACCCCTCGAGCGAACGAAAGGTATCCAGAATAGGGTCAAAGTGGTGAATCGAAGGGGCCTAAAGGCAACCTCGGAAGGGAATACAGAGGCCAGCGCCGCTCCAGGAGAAGAGGTATGAGGTTAAAATCGCGAAAATAAAAAAGTTCGTAGGGCGCTGGCCCGCTTTCTGACAATAACAATAAACACTAGCGCAACCGGGATTGTAGAGCGGTTCGATATAGCTTGGGGCGGTAAGGGGTATGTACAACCGGCCGAGGCTGCATTTTTGGCAAGGCGGTCGTTTTCACTCGGCGGCGTATAAGATGGCAAAATAAGGACCGGACTAAAACCATGGGGCGAAATCAGTCGGTCGGGTCGAAGCGAAGAAATTCCAGCAGGTCTTCTTGAAGCGAGTTACGACACAATCGTCAAGAATCGACAGGAATCGACCATGACCTGCTGGTAGGAGAGAAACAAAGAGTCATATTCATGTCGAGTCGAGTAGCTCAGTACAAGGCTGCCGCGGCGACGAGCGCGACAATGAGACCGGCAATGGCGCCGTTCTGGTCGGCAGCGCCCTCATTCTTGGAGGCAGTCTCCACAGGCGAGGTCGCCGAGGCATCCTTGGAGCCGCTGCGGGTTGGGGATGTGGTCGAACTGTGTGAGGAGCTGTGGCCGCCGTCGGTCGACGTCGAGTTCTCGTGGAAGACGCCGCCGGGGAAGACGTCAGCGGTCGTGGAGCTCGAGGGTTTTGCAACCGAAGACGAGGTTGACGATTCAGAGGATGTCGAGGTAGTGGAGGTGGTTTCGTCAGCCTTGCTGCTCGATGTCTTGGTGCGGGAATTGGATGTCGTGGTCTCGACCTCAGAAGGTCCTTCGGTGCCGTCGATATTGAAAACGACAATGTTGGCTTGCTTGCCGCTGGGGACCGTGACGACGCAGAAGTTGGCATCGCCGACGCCCTTGGCTTTGACAGGGCTGCTCACGCCGCCAACACCGTCAGTTCCGGGGTTGATAGAGCAGGGCAAGCCGTTGCAACCACCTCCCGGGCACTCGATTCTCAGGCCAAATGTCGGCCTCTTGCTCTTAAGCGAACATCCGATGAACATGGGGTTCCAGGCGATCTTGACATATGTGTCCCCGTTGGCGACGGTGTTTGCGCCGGCAACATAGGGACTCCAGTTGCCCTTTGGTTGGCTCTCCGTTCCCCAGATGCAGCCCTCAGACGACGAAACTCCTGGAGGGTTGACATAATAGCTTTTCCGGTTAGCTTCAACACCCGCCATCCCGACTCGGGAATACCTACTGCGCAGCTGTCTTGTCCCAGTAATCGATTCCGGGAACGGCAATGACCTTGGTGCCGGTGACGTCGGTGGGGATGACCATGGCCTCGTCGCCGGGAAGCACGGTCTGACAGAACGACACAATCTTGCCAACCTTGTTCACGACCTGAACCGTGCCCGTTCCGTCCACACAATACGGCTTGTCTGGGAAAGGCTTCTCGGCGACACCATTGTTGCACTTAAGGCCACCATTCTGCTATCGTCAGGTCTCCGTTCCTACGAATGCTCAACGCCGAAGAAGCTTACCATTGACTCGGGATACTTGTACTTGGAGCCTGGTTCCCACTGGGCCATGACCTTGCCTGCGACACATGCAATAGGGCAGTATTTTCCATGACTGCATCGCACATCGCCGGCCATGGCGAAACCATTGTTCAGGGCGCCGGGGACGCGTACGAGATCAGGATGGTCGGGCAAGCTGCAGTCACCTCTCCTCTCGAGCGCGGGCATGGGCGCGCTGACGACTTCTTTCGCGCTTGAATGGCCATGAACGTGTCGCTTGCCAAACTGTTCATGTGCGTGTCGATGTCCGTGATTGTGAGTGGCAACAACAGGTTGGGCAGAGAGAAACAACGAGGCCGAGCCAAGGGCGGCCTGGAACACTGAGATCCTCATGGTTGTTGGTTGGGGTCCGTCTTGCGGCTTTTCGCGATTTTCAACAGCGGTGGTTCAGTTCGTTAAGCAAGCAGTCGATGCTGGATCATGCGGCTTCAGCGCATACCTAACAAAAAAGGAGCGGATGGAAGCGTTCGGGGTTGGCTTCGCGTTCGGGGGCACGGTTGGCTCACAACATGGATCGAATGCTGTGTCTGAAGCAGAGCGACTTGGGCGATGCCGGCGGCCGTGGAGACGAAAAAGAGGGACGAAAAGGAGAGGACGCTCTTGGTAGAGACGAAAACGACGGTGCAGACGAAAAGCGCAGTTGCCCAAGGATAACCTGGATGGGGCACCGATGCGTCGAGCCGCACGGTTTTCTTCAACCTGGCCAACGGGCGGAGACTTGGACGGCGCCACTGTCTGCACGCGTTGGTATCGAGATAGCTTCACGGATGTGGCCAATCACAGGCGTGTGCCTGGTGACTTCATCTCGGCACTAACATGTTTGGACAGGGGTTAATCCAGGAACAGGAGGAAGACGTCCAATCAGGATGCTGCCAAGAATTAAGACACTAATACCAAAGCGGCTGACGAAATGAGACGAACAGGTTCAAAGACCCCAAGCGGCGCAGGCTCAATTTGTCAGTGGAGGCTTGATAAAAACTCCCCTTTTAGCCTTCATGGTCGAGGGAAACATCCCGCTCTCGGCCGCTCTTGGTCATCGCCTTTTTCCGCATGGCCAGCGGCCCAGTCACGGGAAGCAACCTTGCCCTGGCGAAATGGATGCTGCAGGGACGTCAGCCAGTCTCTGCAGAGTGACGAAGCGGACACCAAGTGGTTGGCCATCATGACGTCCGGTTTTTTTTCTCTCCCACCTTCCCAATCTTAACGCAAGTACGACAGGCATGGTCATCGTCGACCAGAGTCAGTCCTGCCAGTTCTCTTTTCAGTCTTAATCAGCCACTACTTTCCCCCACGTCCCAAAGGAGTGAAGATGTGGCGCCGAGTCGGCGAAATACCAAAATTGCCTATATTTTCCCTTTGAGATTCATGTCTAATTGATGGAGATATGCATGGCATTCCCTGAGGTCTACACTTGCATGCCGCGCTGGCCCAGTGGCCGTCCTTTCTCTTTTTTCCCCCGTCGAAGCCAAGAACGTCGGGCTCGTTTTTCTCCATCCCGGACACACAGCACAGTCTGTCATAATGTCGGTGAGAAAAGGACTCGTGACTCCTCTGTTCACATTCGGCGCAACTCTTGGTTTTCCTTGTCGCAGATGTATAACTATGTACACTACACTGAGGCTGCGATGACGGACTGCGCTAGCTGCGTAATCCCGTCATCCGGCTAAAAAGAGACAGTGAGCGAGCGCTGACACCGGTCGGGATGACGGATAACCGGGCGGGCAGGAGAATCCGCCCTGCGCTTCAGTTAGACTCCTAAGTCCTCGGTTGGATCAGTCTTTTTTTTGCCCGGGCATTTTGAGACTGTGCAGTATAGTGCTGGTAACGGGCGGTGGGCAAGCGGCTCGGGACACAAAGAACGGGGGCGAGAAGTCTCGTCGCATGAAGTTTGAGATTGAAGGACGAGGAGGCGGTCGCCGGTGGTGAGCGGCGGGTTGGTATATTACGGGTCACCTTCTATGGTGTTTCTGGAGGATTCGGTTGCCTGGGAAGTCATATTTGGTTCTGGATGGCTTAATCACCAGGTACCTACCTAGCTATGATGCGTCCAGCAGTGGTGTTTGCTGCATGCCGCGTCTAGTTGATTTACCGCGGCATAGTCAAGATAAATACGAATATTATAGGAATAATGGCAGATGGCAGATGAGCTCTCGGCTGACTGTCTTGGGGCCCATGACATCTGTCTAGCACTCCCTCCCTACTCCCCTGCAATAGCGCTTAGCCGCGCTCTCAGCTTCCTTCCACTCCCGACTATGCGGTGTTGAGCTGTTTACTCGAGTGCTTGGCCTTGGTCTGCTCAACTCACCTCGCCCATCAGACATGGGTATATTTTCACCCACGCCACATCGTCATTTCAAATATGCCCAAGACGTGCCTAGATATCCCGGTGTGGCTTCTTTCCATTCTCCACTCCCGTCAGGGCTACTGTGGTCTGGACTCACCAGTGGACCTTTTGAAAACAAGAGATGAGGAGAAATCCACGGCTGCAACAGCGTAATTCCATGTCGCGAGTCCTGGGCTTTACCTTAAACCGCCTCGGGCGAACCCGTAACGGTAATTTTCCGCCTGTAGAAGGCTCGACGAGAAGGCCTGAAGCCTCGGTCTTTATTTTAATCTGAGGCCTGGATATTTTTGCTTAGCCTCTCCTTAAGTAGCGCTCCCGCTATTTGGATATCTTGAAAACATGTTCTCAGCCCCACCCCCCCCCCTCGTTGCCTCCTCCCCCGTGATAATTTTTCAGGGGTCCATTGGACCGCAGAGGTTGTTGAACTTGGGGACGCCCCGTCAAGACAAGGCTGCGCTCCGCTCTACTCGTACGTTGCTCTTGTTTCCGGGGCGCAGGCTGCATATATAAGTGTGGATATACGCATGACTCTAGGCTATACCTCTCCAGCTTCGACCTAGAAAGTATGTGAGCACAGGGTTGGATTTAGTACATGTTTGTCATTGCTGGGCTCTGTGCGGCTAATGTTGCTCGTGGCTACTACCTGCGTAATAGAGACCTACTTAATCACGAACCGCATGGGTCACGTTGTAGGTGAATGCGGCGGATCACCTGGGTGGACGTGTGATTCGTCAACCAGATGCAGACTCATGTTCTTCAAACTCGAAGCACGCGGCTGGGTGTCAGATGAACTTGCTGGCTAGAAAAATATGACAACTGGGCTCTCTTAAGCAACCAAGAGTATATATAGCTGACGCCATAAATTCAGTTTGAGACCTTTTTACGCCAGGCAAAATTCCTAGTTGTTGGCGCAGGTTGTTCATGACTAGCCACGACCGTGTTAGCCGGAAATGTTGTCACGCCAGATTGATGTCTTTGAGTCATGCGTCCTTCTACTGATCTATTGTGCGGGTCGCAACCCGTCAGGGCTGTTTATGTCCGGGTCGTTGGCATCAGAGGTCTCGTCTGGAAGGACGGAGGTCGGAGCGCCAAGATGGAATCTGGACCAAGCGAGTTTTGCGATAGCACCACCAAACCAACAGCTTTTTCTTTCGACACAGTTTTGTCTCCCACTCGCCTTACCTGGGTCGGTCGGCATCTTGTTCAGTAGCCCAGAGTGCCGTCAATAGGTCATGAAAAGAATAATAGAAAGAGACCGCTGCAGTTCGGTAGATTTTGAGGCCTGGAAGATAAGGTTGTGGCGGGCATGCCTGCTGTTGCATGGCTGGGGAGCTAGCGCCACAACTTAAGCCACATCTGTCCACCCTGTTCAGCAACTGCCGAGCCCTTGGACAACATCCAAGACGCTGAGCGAACAAAGACGGAGACATCAAGTACATCCCCGCAGCCCTGGGCGCTTTCTTCCCTTCTATTTTCTCAGTCTGCCTCACACGTATCGCTATCCCAGCGCACAGTCTTACTTTTGAATGAAATTGTGCACAGAATCTTTGTCAATCGGCTGTTCACTGCTTGGCGGAAGAAGCCGCGGCCCCATCTTTACTTCTCCCCCCAGCTCCCATCAACGGGACACTGGGACCCAAAATGGCGGAATCATCAGCACCCGAGCTGGTGGTTTACTACCCCATTTACATCCTTCGCTCGGATGGAGCAAACTATGGGGATCTTGTTGATGATCGATTCGCGGCGTTGGATCCCGCTGATCCCAGTGACATGGATAAGGTTGAGAGTTGGGAAATCACGCTCGCTCATCACCTCAATGCCCAGCTGAACTTGAATAAGAATGACAGTAAGCCAATATCACACACACACAGCCACTAGAGACTTGGAATGCTCAGACACAATATGTGCAGGGTCCAAACAGTACAAATTGGCCAGTCTCCCCGACGGGTACGAGATCAGGTACACACTCCGTACCGGAGGCACAAAGGACTACTACCTCTATGGACATCCAGGCTCTCCAAAGTATGCCTACAGGTCTCCGGCGGAATTTGCACCCCACCTCATGTGGCTGACCAGCACGTCAACCGATTACAGTCAGTGCTGGTGTAGGTTTTGCCCGGCCTGGTTGGCCGATGGCAAGGCGCCCCAAAATTTGACCGCAATTGGGACAACTGATACCCCTTTTTCGGCCCCTGCCGGTCACAGCGTGCCCGAGACAGCGTCGTCAACTACGTCACCAGCTGCTGGAGCTGGAACTGGGGCCGGAGCTGGAACTGGGGCCGGAGCTGGAGCCGGGGCCGGAGTGAAAAATGTGTCCGCCCCAGCGGCCGCGACAGTCTCTTCCGCGCCGGCTCCGGGCACCACAGGTATCGCCAATATTTTTCGTGTCGGCGAAATGGTCTGGTACAAGCACTCGGCCTGGCGACTTGGCCTCATCCTGGCCATCACAACTAAAGAGGGTAACACTCCGCAAAGGGGCGACGGGGACTACACCTTTACCCTGGCACCCCTGGGCCACGCAATCCTCAACCAACCCCCCGTCACCAAGGAAAGTCCCGATATGCGGCCCTTTCTCTCCTACAGCGTGCCGGGTATTACCATACCCGAGCTTCAGGACAAGGAGTTTGACAATGTCGACTGGCGAAGCCAAATCCAGCAAATCAACCAGGAACCCGACCATCAGCAGCGGGCTATGCAGATGCAGATGCTCGGCCTTGAAGCCTCCAAGATGGCTGCCCGCACCATCAACGATTCCTATTCCTTCTTCAACAAGCTCAGTGAACACGTGACTCCCGACGGCAAGATCAAGATCCAGTCCTACATGGGGCTCTATTTAGGGGCCGAAATGGTTCGCGTCAGCGACGCCATTCGGGTCAACCCTGCTGCCGTCCCCGGAGAAGAAGCCGCGAGAGAAACACCCGCCGTCATGCTCATATCCGAAATACAGCACATAACCACGACCTGGCCCATGAACGACCCAGCCTCCTCGCAGTTGAGCACCCCTAGTCTCCGTTTCAAGGGCAATGTGTTCCGCAAAGTCCGTGCTCGCCTGCCCCATCCGCAGACGATTGTACCGACAACCGTGCTAGGCCCGGCCCTCCAGCAGGAGATCGAGGCCCATAACGGCATTGAGAAGGACAAGAGCGTGGGATGGGGCTGGATGCTGATCGAAAGGGATGCCATCCGCACCGAGGCCGAGGTTCAGGGTCGCTTCTACGTCACCAACAGACTTATGACCATCATGGATCCCGCACGTTTACGGGCTGCTTCAGATCGTGGCGAGGTTGAAGAGGCACATGCCTATCTGAACAACAGATCACACAGCGGGAGGAATGGGCGCTCTATCGGGCTCAAGGAGGGGAGGGCGGCGACGATTGGTAATGCCGTGTCTACTCAGTTTATCACCCCCGATGGCATGGCGGAGAACTAAATGACATATCGGGATCGCATGCCATGTATTTTGTTTTTTTTTATTTCATCTTGTTTTAACTTCCTCTCTCTTTTTTATTACTAAAAAAAGGTCTGGAGCGGGATGAACAATCTGTGTTCGGCGTTGGTGGGGTGTTAGGCGGTTCGTCAGGGAACATCAGGGCATCTGGAGCATGTGTATGAACAAGGGGCACACTAGAACATATCTGCCAGCGGGAATTGTACATATGTGTATAATTCTCGCCGAACTTGGCCAACGAGATGAACAGAAGTCCTTGGTGACTGCAATTCCACTTCCAGACCGCCGATTTTCGTGTCTGGACAGGCCATGCGTCCCAATTGGGCACCATCAGGATCTCCGACGAGCAAATCGCATCTCTTGCTGGAGCCAGCTCATTCCAACTAAGCTCATCTGGGACAGCTCTCGCCCAAACCGTCACTTGCCACACGGCAACGCCAAGGGCTCTAGCATTCTCCGCTAGCCCTCGGATGAGCCGATTCTGCATTGCTGGCGCAAAGGAAACGAATCGGTCTAGGATTATGTCAATGTTGCTCGCTTGCCCGTAACCCGTAACATCAGCCCATGACACATACTAGGTATATACCTAGGTAGGTAGGCGTGGTAGACGAAAGATATCGGTACACTTTTTTTTTTTTTTTTTTTTTTTTTTTTTCCTTTTTTTCCCCATTAAAAACACGACCTCTTTTTCATCTTACGGACAGGCATGTGTGTGCCTGGGAAATCCAGTGGACACACACAGAGAGAACCAAATATATGGCAATGTCCAAGTTTAGTGTCTAACTACCTAGTTAGTTGCACACTAGGTGAAAATCAAGGAGGCGTTTACAGCTTCCACTATCTGTTCAGTATCGTGTATGTATGTGAGATGATAGGGACGGAGCACCTAATTTCCAATATATGTATGCATGCGTGCATGCATACGCAATGACTCTTGTGCACAGGTAAACACGTGTGATTTTAAAGTAAGAGAGGGCTTGGGAGCTGGGGGGTTGGGCATTTGGGTGGAGGAGCTTGGGCGTTTTGGAAGCCGGGAACAGAGAACTGAAAAAACTAGGCGTCAAGAACTGGGAAACTGGCGCCGCTACCGGATGGATGCTGGTGTCGTGTCTGGTACCTATTCGTAACTGACGACACTACTACCTACCTACTGCACAAACCTCATCGGTGAACCATGGATGGTCAAGAAATGAACAACCAAGCCAAGAATTGTGTCAATTTTTTTTTTTGGATGCAGTTGGAGGATTGAGAAAAACATAGGTACGGTACCTAGGTATGTAAGATGCGATGTAATGGTAGGCAGGGTCTCTACATGATGACTGACCTACGAATACCTGTTTGGCCAGGCGGAAATAAAAGGGAGGGGACGGGAGAGAGAACCAAGGGAATGAAGCTGCTGCACGACGGTTGGGGGGGGGGGGGTTTGGTTACGTGGTTACCTTTCCCTCCCCCAAGAGGTGATCGCATCGAGGCCGAAATTCCAAACTTTTCTTGTTCGTTTCGTTTTTTTGCCTTGCCGCCTGGACACCCAGGAACCATTGCCTGGGTACGAATATATCTGGAATCTGTTAGGTTGTTAAACTCCCGTCCGGACCTGTCTCCCACAAGGCGGGGGGGTGGGGGGAAAAGGGGGATAAAGAGGGCGGGGGCGACAACCCAGAACAGGTCAAGTGTTAGTTCCTGTTGCAGAGAGAGGCAAGCGTGATCACATCGCAGTTGCTGAAATGGGACGGAGATGCAGATGTGGTGTTGCACTGCAGGTTGCTTGGATTTTCTTCTTCTTTCGTTTTCGGTCTTTCCCCTCATCTCTCTGCTGGTTCAATTCTTGCGCGGCAGTGGGTGAGTGAGGCCAGTGAAGGTGAGTGGGGAAAAGCCTCAAACCAAACATGCCAGTGCACAAGTGCAACTTCACATCGTTTGGTCTGTCTGTGATAGTTACCGAGGTACGAAGATCATGCAAAACATCCTAGCTGATGAGACGGAGAAAAAAAAGGTCTAGACCCGGGAAACTCCTTAAAAAGCAAATCCTCGGCAAGAATTGCCCAAGCGGCGGTGAGACAAGAGAGGAACAAAGAACAAAACGTTAGGGCGTGAGCTGGCGCCACGCGGGACACGGTACACGGGGGGGTCAAGCTAAGGTCATCTGGACCAACAAAAATTCCTTGGTTGTGTTGTTGTGTGTGTGTGTGACGAGAAAACGTTCCGACACTCTGGGTCCGAAGTTTGCGCAACTCCGGAGAGTCTAGACCAGATTCTTCCGCAAAGTTACACTATGTACTATGTCAATGTGTGCACCAAGCACTACACTAACTAGACTACACCATCCCTCTCACCATGCCACGCCACGCCACCGCGGACCCGAAAAAGGGAATAACGGAAAACGGAGCGGAGACACAAAACGAAAACTTGGAAGCGAGGGAGTGGGGTAGGTAGGATGGCGTCCACCCAGCCCGGCTTGGTAAAAAATTTTATTCCTTGGGACCAACCGATGGGTTGGCTGTTCGAGACTCTTCTCTCGCCTAGTAATTTAATATCCCAATAGGCCCGATTGTTGGCTACGCGGGTTGTAGCATTGCACATGGGAACAAAATTCCATGGTCACGGTCCATGGGAACATGGGAGAATCAGGTCATCAGCCAGGCGGGTGGGAAGGAACAAAAAGGAAAATTGAAACCAAACTGGGACAGGCGTCCCGCCGCCTCGGGTCGTCGGGCGGTGAGAGAGAAGAGATGTCTCGAGGAAGGAATGCCCCTACCCGTCTTTGCCACTGTGCCACGACGGAGCGTGAGCAGTAATGTAGTTAACTAGCGGACCTGTGTAGGGGAGGGAGTTACGGAAAACCAGCCCCCATTTCTGGGCCCTCAGAAGCTGAGTCGGGTCGGAACAGGGTGTGACGTTTCTGAGTCGTCCTTTCCTGATTTTTGTCTCGGCAGTTTTTGGGGCCCGGCATTTCCATTGGCACTGACCTCTAAGAACTGTGCGTTTCTCCTTGCTTGATCTGGCATCCCGAAAAGAAAAAAGAAGATGAGACCGCGTCCGGTCGGGAAGGGCTGAAAGCTGTGCGCTAGCTAGTTGAAGCACCAGCCACTGACAGACCCAGATCAGGCCACACCGAGCACCCTTGCCTCCCAGTCTGGAGTTGTGTCTCCCTTGGTGAACACAATTACGAAGTACGGATAGCCTCCGATGCGGGTACACGGAGAAATCCGTACCAGCCTCAGGATCACAAAGAAGAACCACCAACAAACAAACCACAAAGAAGGAAAGAAAAAAAAATAAAAACACAGATCTCCAAAGTGGACCCAGCGCTCCCGTGCACGTACCCCAAAATCGGCCAGCTGGCGCTGATCCCAGCACTGAGCGGCACGGGACCCTGTCCCTAAAGTAGGTAGCGTCCGCAACGGTTTTTTTTTGTTGATGTTGACAAGGTTTTGTCATCAGCCGTATCACAGGAGAACATACAACGCACAGTTTAAACCTCATTTTGGACATGATTCCGACCTGAGAGAATGAGACCACATTGTAGAGAATGCTTACCGTCTCGGAAGACCCACAGCCTTTTTCCCTTGGAACGCTTGGGACTTCGTTGGCTTTTTGGTGGTACCCGCAGCTCTGAGAGTCCACCCACCCGAGGAGGTGGAGAGCAAGAAGGATTGGGTGTGGGTGATCAGCGGCCTGGCGACCCAAGGGAGCGGATCGCCCCTTCAATGTCAGACCAAGCGCCAATCATGCCAGAGCCATCTGATACTGAGCCAGTAATTGGTCTGCCACTAGGCACAACATAAATCACCGGCGCAAAATAATCATGCGGCATGGCCGACTCGGACACTTAGAGGGAAAATCGATCGTATTTTCTTGGGATTGGATGACAGCCTACAGACCCTGAACCTGGACCGAGATGAGCGACGAGAACTGGTAATGAGCCAGAAACAGACCAGTGACAACGTAACAGTCGTTCTGAAGCCTTACCAGACCCCTTGTCCAATTTCCGAATCTTGTCCTTCCACAAATTTAAGCCGCCAAATCTGCTGAGACTGCCACCGACCGCCTGTCCAGTAACGAAAAACGAATCCATTCCGTGCCTCCTCCACCTTGCATTTCGGCCTAAATTCCTTCGGCAGATGCTATCCTGCTCCTTTCCGCGCGGCACTTCCCTACTTGCCTCCCGTCGTGGAATGCAGTTCGTAGCTGATTCGTAGCCAGTCGTGCTCTCCGGTCGGATCGCTCAACAAAATCCGCGCCGTCGTTACCAATAGAGCTTGATTTCCTCCGCCAATCGTGCCAGTCTGAGAGGGACCGAATGTTGATGCAAGCCTCGCTGTGTCTAGATGCAATGGTCGTAGGTGGGCGAATGATTCCCGTTGTCGTGATCGCGTATGAAGTAAAAAGTTGGAAGGCATATGGGTACCAACGCCAGGTTGAGCGGTCGTTTCATTAGTCGTACGTGGCGGACACGGCGTGAAGAATGATGGGAAGAACTCGACCGCAAACGCTTGGTAATATAAATGCTCTCTCAAAATTGTGCTGTGGGTTTAGGGGAAGGGTGTGTCATGACGTGAATGATATCGTATGCTGGGGATGGCGAAAGAATGCGATGGATATGGAAGAAATGAAGTGATATCGAAAACTGAGTCGAAAACGAAACCCCGAACAGGTCTCTCAGGCCAGCTCGCCAGATTCGAGTTTTGATACGCAAGCCCGCCAGGGGAACGTTAACCTGTCAGGAGTATCCCCTGCCATTGCGGTCGGTACTGAAAACAACGTCTGCGGCCAATGTCACTTGAGTGTCAACTCTGCGATCTTGGCCTGGACGCTCTTCCAGACCTCTGGGTCCGGTTCCGGTTCGACTCTTTTAGGCTTGAGCCGCTCGCATGAAGCGCAATTCCGATGCTTGCACTGGGGACAAGCGGCGTCTTCTGAAGGCGGTTCCGAGTAGACGGTCTTACAATCGTGGCATCGGTAGTGACCTACTTTGCTTCCCGGCGCGTCACCCGGATATCCGTACGGGAATTTGTCTTTCTTGGCACTGTGACGAGCGTTAGTTTACCGTGACAACCTCGCAAGGAAGAACAGAAGCTTACGGATCCCGAGGACAATCCGTGCAGCGGGTGTGTGAGCACCCTTCGCATGTCTTGTTGTGAGGAGTGAAGAGCTTCTCGCATTGGCAGCAATTGCGCCTGACACGCTGGCGAGGTTTCCGGTGGATGAGATCCTGGCCGCCCGTCTTAGCCGGCCGCTTGAGAACAACCTTCTTATCCGACGGGTCCCAGTCCGGGATGATGGGCGGGTTGTCGGCACGCTCCTTGAGGATGGCAGCACGCTTCTTGCGGCTCTCTTCCCGCTCGGCATCGGTCCTCTTGGGCGGCACGCGGGGGCATTGCTTGCAGCGAGGATGCTTGCACTTGAGGCATTCCTTGGCGACTCCGAACGAAGAGTTGCAGACATGGCATTTACGATGCACACGCATTTTGATGGGCTTCTCGACACGCAAGACATGACCCTCGGTCGAGTGCCACTCGCTGGCCTTGAGCTCGACACCATAGAGCTCGCCGAGCTTCTTCGCACGCTCAGCAAAAATCTGCGCTCTAGGGATCTTCTCGGGCTCGGGAGAAGCGCCGTCTTCCTTCTTGGGTTCGACAGGAATAGTTTCCCTGCAGCTAGAGTTAGCCATCAAAAACATGGGATGACAGATCAAACCACTGGTGGCTAGCTGAGCCGTTGATGGGACGGAGGGAAATCAATTACCCAGTAACTTCCGGTGCGGCAGCAGCAGACGTACTGCCCTTGGAGAGCAGCGTCGATCGTCGACGGTCGGCTTTTTTCAGAACCGTCTTGACCCTTGTAAGTAGCTTCTCAATACCCTTCTCCTTCTTGTCCTTGGGGACCGGCGGTCCCTCCTGTGCGGGTGAGCTCATGATGTCGAAGGGTCCGAGTGTTGTTGGGATGGTTCTCTTGACGGGATAAGGTCAGATGTCGAGGGAGGCGAGAGGGCAGGTTGAGCTGGGTCAAAAAAGCAATTGGGCGGCTCGAAACAAATGTGGAGGGCGGAGTGAGACCCAAGAGAGCGTTCCCGGGGAATGATATGTAAATGCTGATGGGGCGTGGGCAATCGAGGGCGTCGATTGGGAGAGAGGCGCTGTCGGTCCAGGCGCGCGGGAAAACCGTCGGTCTGGTCTGAACCAGACGGTGCAGTGCCAATGAAACACGCCCAGTCGATCCTAGGCGGGCTGTTGACAAATGCGTCACAGAGAGAGGCCGGCTTCTCTCTCTATCCCAATTAACTTGACAGCGGGCGACAACGCCGTCTGCTTGCTGCCGAGCTTTGTCGATTGTCGCTGGGTGATGGCGAGCGGTTTTGGGGGGGCCGCTGCTCGGTGGTCTGGGGAAAGGGGAAGGAAAAGAGGAGAGCAATGTGGATGGACGGGCGGGAAAGGGAGAAGAGGAAAAGCGGAGACGCTGCAAGCCTGCGAGGGCTGGTGTGGCCGGCGAAGCTAGCCTGGCGAACCTGGCACGCCTGTCTGCAAGAGGAAACGCACCTGGGAGCAACAACACCACTGAAGCCCGCAGCGGTGGCAGCGACGCCTGGTGGGAAACGAGGAGGGTGCAGCACGCTAGCGATAGCGTCGACAGGTCTGGTATGGTCCTGATCCAATTGTGGAGCACGGGGCAGCGCCAGTTCAGAAGTCCGCCATGCCCCAAAGGTCGGGAGCCGTCCACCGCTTATCAATAGCGCCTGCCCGACCACTTGCGCCGTCGAGTATGATTGCCTGATTTTCTTTTCTATTTTCTACCCCGAGCTCGACGGGATCGCTGTGACATGGATGCCGGTCGACAGATGTCGGGTGTGTTTGGTCGTGTTGCTGTGCCTCTGACGGGCCCGCCCTGATGGGTAATGTACTCGCGCGGTAGCACGCAGTGGTGCAAGACAAAGCAATGTTGGCCCCCGGAGTCACGGCGCTGGGAAGTCCCAATTGCTCGGGTGGGTTTTGCGAGACAGACAGGTGGCTCCTGCTTTTAGGCGAGCAGCCAGGGAGTAGGGACTGCGGAGCCAGCGGATGCAAGGAGTGGCCAGTCATGACATTCGCCTCCCTGTTGGAATTCAGCAAGGACCCATCCACCCGCCGCGGATTGGACAGACGACTTGCGGGGGTCTCCATCCCTGCTCTGTGACAGTCCAAACTGGAAAGTCGCCCGGTCTCCCAGTTCGCAAGCCAGACCCACTACAGGACAGCAACGAACCAGTCACATTCGTTAATGGGGCCCGCATAATTCTGGCGTCTCCTCTTTTCCTCGTTCGCCTCCAGTTTCTTTTACGCTGATCTTCTGGCCCGCCGTTCTGGAAAACTGTATCGGCCATCGACGGGTGCAAGTGGGCTCGGGCTACCACCCTTGAAACGTCCGTACGCAGTGCCTACGCTTTCCGGGCTCCCGCCTGCAGTTGAGATATCCAGCCTGAAGCAGACGCAGCAGGACGAATACGCAGAACGCTGCAGCACGAGGAGACCGAGCGTCAGGATGAGCGTGGGAGAGCGTGGGAAACGCAGGGTGCGTGATCCTTGGCACAATCATCCGACGTTAGCGCAGACAGCAGACAGGTCTGTGTCGAACACTCCGTACTTTGTGATGGTTTGTCATGTCGTGGAATTGGCGACGCAGAAAACAAACGGGACCGACTCTAAAAAAATCGAGAAGGCTACCTGAAGCTACGGGCGTGTCACCTGGCCGTCATCCCTTCGACAGTGATCTGAACCCCTCACTTGAGCGCTGAGTCTTTGTGCTGCCAGTGCGCGCGATGCGGACAAGCCGACTTGCCGACCGACATTGTCGCTCCTGCGCGATGGCCGTGTCAGCGCTGCGAGTGGCTCCAAGAAGCTGGGCTGTGAGGTGATGCGTCGTCGTTGGCGCCGTCCTCGTGCCATTCATTGCCAGACATCCAGGTCGGTCGGGAACCGACCCCCCGATGGCCTCCCCGGATAAAGACCTTCGGTGCGGGATTTAGCGGAGTCTGACCAATATTGCAGCGTTTCTCAACCGCGTGCGACTTGACACGTCGTTGCGGCAGCGAAGAAACGTATCATCGGCATCAGCAGTATATTGGACCCAGCAAACGGTCCCCAGTCTCACTGCAGCCTGCATCGTGCACCGGGAGGCAACTCGGCATGACTTCCGTGACCCTCAGTGGAGCGCGTAGCATTCGAACCAGCGAAACGGTTCTTCCCCGCTGCTTGAGGAGGAGCTTGGGGAGCTGAGGAGCTGAGGAGCTGAGGAGCGAGGTTCCTCGGCTCGGGCTATGCAAGCTCATCTCACAGTACAAGGTCATGTTCAATTGGAAACATGCGATTGAACCCAGAGACTTGAGTCCGGGTCGACTCATCAATGAAATGGTTCCATTTCGTTTCAAGATGAGCGCTTCAATGCGAGCCCGATACCAAGGGCCCGTTATACTGGGCTCCAGCATGGAACAACCCTGACGGGGGCCGCTGGAACTGGAATACTTCTCGCGGCCCAGGCCCAGGCGCAGCATGAAGCCGCCGTCCCAGACTCAGATGTGCTAATGCATAACTATCAACCAATGCCTGGGCGCTACGCAAACGGCGCTGGGCGGGAGGGACCGCCCATCCACTGGACCAGACTGCTGGAAACTCAGACGCCACCGGTGATTACTGAAAGCAGTCGTCCGTCACAAGATAATTTATTCTCGGTGGTAACTAAAGTTATGGCCTGACTGGGGCCCAAGCTCTGCGACCTCTCGAAAGAATGAGGGAGGATACTCCGTAGGTGTGGCAGAAAACGGATGCCTCTGGCCAGCCCCAAAGAACTGAGCCACCGACACGGCCGACGGTATCAATGAACCAAACTGTCGGGTCACAAACACCCCTCCTCCTCGCCCTTTTTTTTCACCGCTCCGCAAACGCTGACCACTCGCCCGACCACACCTTTTCGGTAGCACTGAGGGCTTGAGCCATTCTCGCTGTCTGATTGGCGGGTTTACGCAGCCACCGCATAACCTGTTGCTACCACGTCACCGTCACAACGAGAGGACAGGAGGACCTTTCAATTAGGCAGTTGGTGCATTCCACCCTCTCGTTCTCATAAGATATACCGACATGCTGGGTTGATAGAAAATTCGACGGCCTCATTCCGGCATTTTGTTTCAGTCGCTTATAGCATGGCAAGGCACACGCAAGCATCATCCTGCTTCCGTCGAAAAGCACACAAAGCGTGTGACACGGCCTCCTCATCAGCGACCAGCTTGTCACGCTTGTCAGTGTTCTGTCAGGGCTGCATCACCGACCGGTGTGGCACCGAGTTGTCACAAAAGTCGCAACCCCGCACGCAGGCAAGACAAAGTCGTCACTGCCATCCTCGACCTTGGCCGAAGCTCCCCGATCAGCCCTTGTCTGGCGGGACGCACTGGCCAGGCGAAGATCTGGAGGGCGGGAATCGCGTCAACACCCCTCCACGCAACCGAATCAGGAAGGAGTGTGAGTGGGGGCCGTCAAGCAACATGCACCCTTTCAATTCCCCTGGAGTCAGATGCTCGTTTTGGTCCCTCGGAGTTTTTTTCTGCCTCTCCTGATTGACTGCCGCTGGTTTCTCGTTGGCGGTGCAGCACTTCGAGCGGATCCCCGGGGCACTTTGTGCAAATCCCCCGTGCCTCCAACCGCAGTCCACAGCCAATGAGATTGGGATGCGGGGCCGCAGGCGCTGCACAATTCGGGTTTCCTGCTTCCCCGAGCCCTGATCGTCGAAGTCTGCCAACTCGCAGAGACAGGCAGACTGGAGAATCGGAATGGGGTGTTGACGAGATTCTCTCCCTCCAGGTTCGCATTCCCGCTGCAACCCTGTCGAGAAAAAAAAATAAAACGGCTTTTTCTTTCCAGAGCAAGGCCAAAAAAAAAAGAAACGGTATTCGGAGACCGGTAACGAAGACGAAAAAGCAATGAGGATGGGGAGTTGGGAGATCAGACCAGCCCAACAAGCAAAAGTGGAGATGCGGAGGGGCCTAGCCCTAGTTTGCGTTGCGCTGCTGGCCCCCGGTGCTGAGCGGGCCCTCCCGTCCGCTTTCCCGCCCAGAGCTCCATTGACTGTTTCTTCATCAGTCTCTACCAGACTGGATCGTGCAAGTCTCGTCCATCGATGCTATCTGCTGCGTATTCGGAGTAGTGCAGATAAAAGTTAGGAGTCCCGAATCTACCGACCTGGGTACTTTGTAGATTGTCTTGACTCGCACGGGTAACGACCGGGGCCTGGGACCCGAGGATGGGGAGGCACAAAATTTCCGAGACATCAGCAACCTAGTGCTCCGGATGGCGAGGCGAGAGCTGGAATTCGAGTCCGTGACGCAAAATCAGGCGACATCCCCTCCGAAATGGCTCCTTGCGAGCGACCGTCGTTGCATCTTGTTGGGAATAGTAATAAAGGAAATCGAAGGCCAAAGTTCAAGGCGTACGAGCAAGGGGGATGAAACTCCACCTCCGGCAGCCGGAACATGCGGCCCCACCGCTTGTTCCGGCTACGGTTTGTGGAGGGTAAAATACTAGGGTATGCCAGCCAGAGATCCACAACTGGCGGCACAGAGCCGTCGCTGCCGGCATTCCCTGAACGGCAACGAGAACATACGTGATGCCGATTATGCTGACAATGATATTTCGGTGGTGTTTTCGACACCTTATTTACGGGGCGGCTTCTATTTCTCCTTCGTGTTCGACAATCTTGATAGCTGATCAAGGTTGGAATACGGCAAATGATGAACCTGGCTCGTATGGGACACGCCTGCCACAGCTAAGGAGCAGCTTCCTCCCACGGGGAGACGAGGTTTCTTGCCGCTAACTCGGTTTTCGGACGGAAATACTTCGTAGTATCAACGGTGGGTTTCGGGTCCGCTTCTGAGATGTGTCTGTCACGGCACGTACGTCTCGTTCCCACTCCATCTTCTCGCCAGGGCTCGATTGCCCAGCAGAGACATTGTCTGCGGGTGCTATTCAGGGTTTCCCCGTCTCTCGGGTGGTTGGTTCGAAAGAGACGCCAGGGATTTCTCGCCTGGTATAAGTAATTTTTCGATACTTGACTACCAGGTGTCCTGTTGACGTCATGCTCGAACTGGGACCGCAGCTTAACTTCTTTCCAGACGCTTGACTGTTCCGTAAATCAGATGCTTCCCCCTCCTATAAGCTCCGCTTGGAGGTAACGGCGGGGCTCTATAACGAAACCGAGTGTGAGAAGTCTCCAATTTCCTTGCGGTAAGTGGGCAAGCCGGTATGGGGGGGCTGCTAGGGCGTGGCTCGACTGCCAATTTCCGATAGTTCCCAAGTATCATGATTTGATCTCTAATTGGGGCGTCTGTGAAGCTGACGATGTCATCACGAAATATCTTCGTCCTGCTCTCCGTCTCAGCGGTTCTTGCATCGGGTAAAGCAAAGGAATGTAAATTGTTCCTGCTTTGGCCGTTCAAGGGAACCAAGAAGGCCCCCAAGTCTATGTTTCTTGCCCTCAAATAGCTTGGAAACGTTCTTTTCAGGTTGTGAAGACCAGTCCAACGACACCCTTAGGTCATGTCTCGAGTGCGTCAGCACGGCTGCACTCTTGGGGGCTCCAGGCATTCAGGCAGGCCTCATCAACTCCATTCCATGGAATATGGTGAATATGCAGTCAACCAACAGACCCCACGAAACCGAAACCACAGGGTGTCCAGAGGAAAGGGCCTTCGAAAGCTCAAGGTTGTTATCCTAGACCAGATTGTGCTGCATACTAGCTTCCTACAATCTTCTATGTGGTACTCCCCGTGCCTCCGCGACACATCTCGGACCTGAATTGTCTTTCTGGATCTACGAGAACACATATCGCAGCTGAGTTAGACGCTAGTAGTCGTTCATGCCCGGTCGACTATACCGGTATTTTTTCTCACATAGGATCATTATTGGGAACCGCATGGCGTTGGTGGCAAAACAGCAGAGATATCACTACCTCAGTCTAGAGTTCCGGACTTCACCGCCGGCCCCTCTCCCCCCGGCTCCAGTTTCGGTGGAATCTGTAGTAGGCGTCATGCCAACCCTCAGAAAAGAGCGAGGGCTGTTTCAAACCAGATGGGCAGAGTGGCAATCTGACAGTGAGTCCATACAATGGAGGGCAACGCTGGGGACTGGGAGGATAATAACTAGAAGATCGACACTTGCACCTAGGTACTGACTGCTGTGTCCTCCAAGCATACCATACTAAGACTTGGATGATGATACACAAGGAGTACGGGTCTTGTCCTGCCACTGGGGCTCTACTTGCCATGTTGCGAGCACCGCCGGGGTACCCAAATTCACTAAGACAAGCCGTGTGAGTGGAATGGATTTAGACTGCTACGACGTGTCAACTTAGGCAGGCATCAATATCTGACCTCCACCGAAAGCAATCCCACCTTTGGTTCGATTGCCAACGACTGTGGAGACCAAGCCAGCTTGGTGGCTGCCCCAGAGTATGACCTCTCAGTGGAGGAAGATATTTGTCTTGTGAATCCAAAGCTGTTTATATCGGGAAAAACACCCGCTCAACGGCCTATCAAGTAAGTCCCACCTCAACAATCTTTCGGGGGACGTCGATGGCAGCTGGGACGACAGGCTTGGGGTGGTCCCAAGCCAGCTCCTCCACAACCCAAAAGTGTTCAATTCTCGACCAAAAAGATCCTAGTCGATAATAGCACTGAAACTTGCAAGTGCAATAGCATTTAGTGTTGATGTTGTTTGGATTTAGGGCGTCTCGGGGGTGGGTAGTGCGGGCAATTTCGGCTGCTCGGATCATCCTCGGAAGGAGCCGCCATGCCTGACTCGAACAGCGACGCGAAGAAACATCTCCAGAACACGTCTCTACACACCTTACAGGTAAAAGCGACGGAAAATCAACGACGGATTGCATTCCATCCTTGCTAGAGACATTTCCCTTCATCAAGAAACTCTACACCTCCCTATAATCGACTGTGCAAGCCCATCTGCACAGCCAGACGCACCCTCCCCTCGGTTTCCGCAAATTCCTTTATGCAGCAAGGCCTGACCGAATCTTCCAACCGCGATATCCAAACTCAAAAAACCCACCTCTCCTCCCCATCTCTCCAACATGGCCCCCTTCGCTCCCAGCCAGACTCGTCAGATGGCCTCCCTCGGACCCGCTCTCGCAGCGGCTCTCCAGGTTCGAGCTTCTCGCCAGAGCCAGGCCATGGTGTTGACGCCCATGAACTCGATCACATCTTGGGACGATTGAGCTTCTCCCATGGCTCCACCGCCGGTCCGAGACCTCCTGCCGGCCAACGTATTCTGGAATATGAGAACGAAGTAGCGAGCTCTCAAAGACAATCACCTCGCCCAGTGCATGGTTTTACTGTTGTCAAGAGCTGCGGTGCCCCATCCAGCAGCGTCCAGCTGTCTGAATTTCCCAATGGTGCGTTTTTTCGGATGCCACTACCGCCATCCCTGCTGACCTCATCTTCTAGAAATTCTGACGCATATCATCTCGCATCTCCATCCCGATTCCCAGGGGGCCGTTTCCCTCGTGTCAAAGCGCTTTTATGCCCTCGTCACTACCCCCTACGCGTGGCGCACAGCCTTCTTGCGCTTCTTCCCGGGTCACGACGCCCTGGTTGCCTCGCGGAAGACGGGGCTGCTGCAGAACGGCGAGAGCGGGGAAACAGATGTTATACGGTCAGAGTCCCGTCATTTCACACGCCTCACCTCGCTGGCCTCGTGGCGGAGTGAATACCTTCTTAGGACCCGCCTGCTGCGGAACGTGGCTCGCGGCAAACCTGGAAACATTGGGTCATCGATGCGTTCGAGCCAGTCTGGGAAGAAGGCAGGCGCTGTCCTGACGTACAATTCAAAGCTCCCTTGGGTCATTACGAACATCCATGCCTTGTTTACTGGCGGTGGAAAGAAGGGGCCACGCGCCATCCACGGCGCCTCTAGCCTCGGAATCGCCACCGTGAGCGATCCCACGACTGGCAAGATCGAGAAGTTTGGTTTGGATGATCCATTCTGCTTCGCCCAACTCGATGAGTTGTTCCCAGACCTTGAATACTTCGGGATTGCGGATGGCCCGGCAGCTGTGCCGAATGTCATGGATGTCAGTCAACCGTATGGGATGGTTGGTGGTGAAGGTTTCCCCGGAGGTCGTGTCTACTATCGTGCGATCGGAGAAATCCGAGGCCGGTACCTAGGTCGGGACAGTTCCATCATCGACATGACACCCGAAATCCCCAAGATTCCCGAGCTCACCGAGGCCGTCTGTTCGGTCTGGATTGCCAAATCCTCAAACGTACCATCCATGACTCAGTCAATGGTTGGTATCTTGACTGGTTCGTCGCTAGGTGTTGTGACGAGCTATGCCATTAGTTCTGACTCTTCCGGTCCTCGGTTCTCCAATGGAGACATTACGGCACGCTGGGTCCTCAGTCCTGGCGTGCCCATCATTGACATCAAGGTTGATGAGAGCTACAACCAGAAACGCAAGTCTCTTGGGCGTATTTGGGCTGTTGCTCTCAACGCTCTGGGTGAGGTCTTCTATCTCACCCAGCCCCCTATGGCACCACTTGCGCGCGCAAAGGCAGAGCACGCCCTCAGGGAGGCGTGGAACACCGGCTGCACTGTGCACTGGGAGCTCGTTGAGGGGACTCGCCGCACCGCAAGACTTGATGAGATGGACAAGAACGCCCTCCGCGGCTCGTACTCTCCCCGATCACCAAGTAACTCGATGGGTCTCTGCAGGGAGCAGATCATTGCCGAGTCTAAGGAAATCGAGAAGTTTTTCCGACATGAGCCCGCCTTTTTCCGCAATGCGTGCGAAGGCTGGGACATGCGTCGGAAGCTCGAGGTTGACTTTGGAGGTGGTGACGAAACCGGGGTTGGTGAGAGCATTTTCGTCATCACTTGCGGTCATGACCAGGGCGAACGGGCTTCGCTGCGTAGGCTCGTCAGAGGCAACGTATTGAGCGCTGCGACTCCAGTGGGCATCTCGACACCAATCCCGCCGCCCGAGGTTCATGTGCCACCTTCGATCTTTGGTGGACCCCAGATGCCAGCTCCGAGCCAGCCTCCAGGAACAGAGGGGTCTAACACCCCTTGTCTCAGCGGGGAATGGCGATGTAGTGAGTATTCTCTCAAGTGCCTCGGCGCTGGGGAGATTACAGCGACTGCAACTGATATGTCAACATTTGCTCTGATGGCTGCTTTCGAGGATCCACTTCACTCAGGCTCCGAGGTTGCTATGCCCAACCCGCCGACTCCTACGTCGAAACATGCAACGGGTGAGATTCCTGGTAGACGGGCTCGTCTACTCGGTGTTGGTACGAGTACCGGCGCAGTCATTGTCTGGAACATGAGAGACACAGCATCGGGTCCAGTTGTGAATCCCGTGAGGGTGATTCAGACAGATTCGCCCGAAGTATCCTGTTTGGCTATTTCTGCCCTCTATCTTGTGCATGGAGGCAGCGATGGCCTTGTTCAGGCGTGGGATCTCCTTGCTTCATCCTTGGAACCTATTCGAACCCTCAGTGCAAAGTCTTCTGGCCGCATCCCGCGGCATATCTTGAACGCGAACCCTGCACTACGTGATGCGAACTACTCGGCTGTCGGTGCCATCTTCTTGGATCCTGACCCGACTGCTTTGCGAGGAGTTTTGTCGTTTGGTACTTTTGTTCGCTTTTGGACGTATAGTTCCTCAGCACAGGTGCCAGGCCGCAAGCGGCGTCTCCGCCATTCAGATATCCATGGCCGCCTGGCTTCTCGTCGTCTCAGCGGTGCCGTGTCGGGTTATATTGCTGCCGAGGAAGCTGAACTTCGATATCAACAAGAGCACCGCTCGCGTGAAATTGAGCGTCTCCGCAAGAGATTTGGCGTTGGTCTTGGTGACTTGACAGAGGAAGAAGCCATTCGCTACGCGCAGCTCATTTCGGAAGAGTCCTATCAACAGGATGAACAGCGGCGTTTGAGCGCGAGTGATACCGGCTCTGCTGGGGAGATTGGAGAGACGGGCTCGTCAACTGGCAGCATTGATACGGTCACGCCGGAGCCCAGTGTCTCGGGCACGTCTAGCATCACAAACCTCCCGCCGCTACAAGAAGAGACGGACGACGACTACGAGTCTCAAATTCAGCGTGCAATCAGACTTTCACTGCTCGAGGGTGTTGACGACGCTGGCCAGTCACCCAAGGGCCAGAGCTCGGGCGAATACGACTTTCAGGTCAAGATCAAGTCTAAGGCCAAGAAGAAGACCAAGCGGACGTCGTCTGTGTCCCCCTCGGTTAGTACACCAGTGGTGCCGCAGAGTGAAAAGAGCATGGTGGCGTTCTCTGGGATGGACTATGGAGTCAACGAGGAGGATGATTTGGCTCTTGCTCTCCGACTGAGCCTTGAGGAAGAGCAAGCAAGGCAGAATCGAGTGCAGGTAGAGACGTGGGTCGGTCATTCGTCTGACTATCCACCGCTAGATGTGAAAGGGAAGGAGAAGGAGAAGGAAGTGTAGGCTGTGGGCAGAGTGTGTGCGATTTCGGTTTCTGTTTCGTCTTCACTTCCAGCCATTTGGCATAATTGTTTTACGTGCCTGCAGGGGGTTGGAGGCACAAGGGCCCTTTGCGGCTCCTGGGCTCCACGATGATTAGTTGCGTGTTCAGCAAGCGTTTGCGTCCATTCAATACAGTGCTTTCAATCGCGTCCTTGGTGATTAGCTACCTGGCGAATGTGATGGGGTTGTCCGTAGACGCAAGTCCTGCTTGCCACTGTCGAAAACCACAGCGTCTAGCTAGTCCTGGACAAGCACATTCGGCGGCACGGCTGGCTGACCCGACAAGCCGATCCCCACGATTCCTAAAGCGCCAATGTGGCGTCAACTTCATGTGTCATGCGTCGGAGCAACTTGGATTCTGGAAGGCACAGCGGGGGATGGGATGAGATCGAACGGGATCGCCGTGCCTTTGCTTTGCCCCACGGTGCCTTGCTTCTACGGAAGAGAGCCCGGAAAGTTTGTTCCTCTGTGCCTTTTCTCTCCCCCCTGGAGGGAAAAGCGGCTGGAAGGCGTAAGCGGGGGGAGTAACTAACTACCTGTCGATGACGACCCGGTTTGGAGTGTTTCACAATACGACTGGTGCTTGACTTTTGCCAGGAAAAAAAAAAACCCTTTTATTTTCGTATCGTACAGAGTTACGATACTTTGCTTCTCGCTCCTCTTAATCCTTTTTTTCTCTTTCTTTTTCCATCTTATCTTTCTGTTCTGCGTACCCTGAATACTTCCTTCGAGAGAGCGGGGGCGGGGTAAGGTAGGTACCTACCTACGTATGTGTATCTATCTGAGGTATCCATCGGATCGGATAGCAGTGAAGCACACACGTACAAATAAACGCCGGCCGCAACGGATAAGGCGCGCGCCGGCGTCATGCTGCGCCCGCCCCGCCTGACTTTTTTGCATCATCGAACGTCTGTCTGGCCTGTCTCCTCCCCGCCCGCAGTCGGTTTATTGAAGCTTGAGACGAAGCGGGATGCACAAGGAAGGGGAAGGGAGGGGGGGGGGGGAATGTAGGGTATT
>Ga0247765_1000030_pt1 | contig 97050 bp, 95 predicted proteins | sample UWRJL106311C6_FD_179949 | JGI IMG/M metagenome (GOLD analysis project Ga0247765, IMG submission 179949) | Plant litter microbial communities from Arlington Agricultural Research Station in Wisconsin, United States - UWRJ-L106-311C-6 | ecosystem: Environmental > Terrestrial > Plant litter >... | reverse complement strand
CGGGTTCACCTACGTACCCGGACAGGTAGGTGGTGTTTCCTTTCTTGCTCGTACATGTACTCGGTACACTTTTGGGAAAGAGTCGGAAATCAACTCCAGGGTGGTGGGTACAGGACCCATCGTAGACTAGGTAGCTATCTGCGTGGGAACCGGTATCAAACAGTGTAGTTCTCTAGCATAGGACGTCAAACAAGACACGATTTTGTTAGATAGGAGGTGACATTCGTTATTCCATCCTTGGGTATCAAAGTCTGAGACATATCGAACTTGGCGAGTCCGAGTGCCTCGAGGGTTTGTAGGATCAGGCTTGAGGCAGTCAGCCGTGAATGTTACGGCAAATTTTGAGTCGAGATTCCATAGGAAAAAACGTAGTCGAGACTTGAATCCGAGCTCGAGACAAAACAGAATTGCGTTCTTAATAACCCACGCCACGCCAAAGGATCCATTTTAATGTTGTATACTAACAAGCTTATTGAACCATGAGTTGCACAGGGACGTCGTCCTAGTTCATAGACATGGTCTGAGTGCAGATCAATCTCAGCGTCGTGCAGAAAACTTGACTTCTAAGACAGATGTATACGTGTCCGGGCTGTGGGCTACCCATTGGCCGTTTGGCAGCTCAGTGCATGAGACATACACCCGATTCATCACTTAAGGACCTTCCCATCGCATGGATTGAAGTTGCTATCTCTTGTTCATAGGGTTCATAGGCAGGGCGTGCGCAATGCCTCCTCGTCGGGCCATGAGAGTGTGTGTACTTGAGTGTCCGAGTCTACCAAGCAGCAGAGATATTTCCCGTGATCTACGTTTCAACCATGCAACAACGTGAATTTTTGGGGCTGCAAATGCTCTCTCCCTCGAGGAGTGGCAGATTTGCTACACTCAATGGTGTTTCTGGTACGAGAGATTCGAGGATGCATGCAGAAAGGATGTTTGCGCCGATTCCGACTCTCCTTCTACAGGTGCTCGTTGTGTCGCCGTGACAGTTTCTTCGACCGCGAGCGCAAACGACTGTCGCTTCCGCGACTTAAAGGTGGTAGCCCTAAACAAGAATAAATTTCGACGCACTGAAATTTCGAAAAGGAAAAACGTCGGCTAAGCAACAAGTGGCGCTGGCTGGGTGGGGCGCAGGTGATCCGTGCATTATCTGCGAACAGGAATTGGGCCAGAGGACAAGCGAAATCTCAAATCTTTCGCCGTTGACACGACCAACCAGTGAAATCCGTCGTCGGCAAGGAGGAAAAACGCATCACCACAGGGCATGAATTGCTAGGCGCTGTTTCTTCGGCCCCTCATAAACACCCTTCAACTCCACGCCCGGAGCTTTTGGCCGAACAAACCACTTACGCCTTGAAGGGCGAAAACCAAACGGCGACAAGATGTCGGTCGCCTCCAAGGTTAGTTTTTCGCAAAATCCCCATCCGAAGCCTTTCCCTCGCCATCTCGACCCAACCTCGCCCTGGCGGAACCCAGTTTTGCCAATCGCGCCAGGTTTACGATTCGGCGATTGGATTTCGCCTCCATGCTTTCTGGAAGAATTGCAAACTGACTCGTCTATTTTGCTCGCAGAATCTCTTTGATCTCCTCGGTTAGTTAATTTTTACCCACCGAACGGAACCAGCGAAAACCAGCGCCCCAAAAAAAACAATGAACGGCGGAAGCGTTGGCTCGCTCGCTCGCTTGCTCCACACGTGCAACAGGAAAATAGTCAGCTAATACGTGTTCGGCATTCCAGGCAATGATGTCGAGGGCGATTCTGATAGTCCCGCCGCTCCGGTGAAGACTGTCGAGAAGACATCAACCCATACCGTCAAGAGGAACGCCGATGGCAATGCCCCTGCCAAGGCTTCTGCTGTCTCTGGCGGCCGCCGGGGTGGCGCCGTGAGCGGCAATGAGGCCGGTATATTGCATTGGTCCCAACTCGGTGACTTGCTTGCTGACAAATTACAGCTTTCCGCGACCGTAACGCCGGCCACGATCGCAACCGTGGTAAGCCCACTGATGAGGCTCGTGGCAATGGCCCTCGGGGCGGATATGGTGCCCGCGGCCGCGGCAGTAAGTTTACATCCGGTCTCGGGCCGGAGTCCTGTCCACTGACGATGATATGTAGGCCGGGGAGCCAGGTACCCCCGCACCCAGGACGATCGCCACAGCAAGACTGGCATCACGTAAGATGACCGTACGTCCTATATTTGCGGAAGAATTCTAATAATGGTGCCTAGTGATACTGAGAAAGCCGCTGCTCAAGGCTGGGGTGCCACCGAAGGCTCTGCTGAGCTCAAGGACGAGCAGGCTGGCGAAGAAATCGCTAAGACCGAGAAGCAGGCCGACGACGCTGCCGAGGGCGACAAGCCCGAGGAAGAAGAGGAGGACAAGCACATCACGCTCGACCAGTACCTCGCTCAACAGGCCGAGAAGAAGCTTGCCCTCGAGTCGACCGGCCTCGCCATTCGCAAGGCCAATGAGGGTGTCAAGGAGGAGAAGAAGTGGGGTGCTGTCAAGGAACTCGTCAAGGATGATGATGACGACTACTTTGCTGGCAGTGGCGGCAAGGCCAAGCGTGAACGCGAGCGCAAGGTCAAGCAGCTCGTTGAGATTGACAACCGTTACATTGAGCCCGAGCGTTCTGGCCGCGGCGGTCGTGGTGGCCGTGGTGGCGGACGGGGTGATGGTGCCCGTGGCCGTGGCCGTGGCGCTCCCCGTGGAGATTTCCGCGGTGGTCGCGGTGGTGCCCCAAACAAGGAGAACCGCCCGTCGGCCCCTGTGAATCCGAGCGACGAGTCAGCGTTCCCCAGCTTGGGCAAATAGATACCCGCCGCTTGAATACGCAGAAGGCTTTGGCACTTGTGCCGTTAGGCAAACGCACGTTTCTTAGGGTCTGCGGAAGTTTCCAGGGCGGTAATGGCGGAAAGGGGGCCGTCAACATGTTTGGGTCGGTTCCGCGGAAAAAACAAGAGAATTGGTCAATTGATGTCGAGTTGGTCTCTCCACTGGTTTTTATGGTGGCTGCGCATGTGTTCCGGAAAATGGATGGCCACTGGGCAGGGGACAAAACGGGATCGCGCTTCTACGGTGGCTCATTTCGTTTGACATCTCTGTACTGGTAGACTTGGTACTTTCAATGTCAGGTTTTGACATGGTGAACATGCGCCCAACCGTACTCGTGCAGGTGACAAAGGTGATGGGCGAGATGACGATATCTGGTAGAAATGTCCAGCAGTTCCTGGAGCCGCCTCCTGTAGTTTCATCATCAGTGGTCTCACGATCGCGGATAAAGGCCCGAAACCCTCGAAGCCCTTGCAAGATTTTGAGATGGCATTTTCCGGAATCGGCGGATGAGTGGTATGACAGACCCGCCAGTGGGGTTTCTCGTTCCTCGCAGTTGAGGATCTGGGACGAGGCCGGGTCTGCCTGGCTATCACAGTCGGGCTGGTATTCTAGAAATGTCGTTGGTAGACATGTCCGATGTGACCCAAGCAATCAGAGGACTTCTTGTGACTGACTGCCCAGGATACAACCAAGCGAGCTAGACGGGGTTTTCTCCTGGTGGCTTGGATGGAGACAGGACAGCAATATTCTCTACCAGACTCTTCCTAGTTGTTGGACAAGCAAAACAATACCGCCCGTCTATTGTCTTGCTGAGCCTCCAATGCAGTACCATCGTCCTTGTTGCCCTTTGTAAACTCTTTGTTCTCAAGCCACAGCACCCATGTTAGGAAATACTACTCCGACTGATCCGCAAATTGAGACCACCGAAGTAAGTTATATAAACGAAATTTCTGATCACAGAGTTTTGCCACGCTTTCAAACAGGTGTCTCGGGTGTGCAGGGCAGAGAAGAACATAGCAGGACAAACTATCTGGAGCAGAGTCTCGATTCTGGTCGTCACTGTTCACTTCTCCCCAACCTACTCGCTCCTGTTCCACTGACCCTATCATCGTAAGGGTAACAAGGCACCTAAGGTAAACAAGGTAAGACCAACTCACTATGGAACTCACCCCCTGCACCCATTGCTTCCCCGCAAACCCCAAGGCATGTTCCTACGAACATTGGATCCAACAATCCATGTTCCTCCCTCTTCCGGTTACCTCTCCTGCCTCCCCCCACCGCTACCGCCAGCACCGCCAGCCCAACTCTCTGCCCCTTATGCCGCTCCCGCCCCCTTTCCTTTGGAGAAGGCTCCTCCTTCCAAAACATACCTCTCCTCGCCCCACACACCTCCCCGCTCACGGCGCAAGGTGAATTCACGCTCCCCACGGCGCCTCCTTCACCTCGCTCGGTGTCGCCCCGTCTAATCTCGACTCCTTCCTCTCCAGTCTCGGTGTCTTCCATGGGATACGAGGCTGATGAGTCGGCTTTGAATAGCGGGGATAACAGCGGCCATCGTAGTGATAGTGAGGCGTTGCCACCAGCGGGGGGGGTGGAAAGATACAAGAGTAGAAACAGAAAAAGATAATATTAAGAAGACGGCTGCTTTTGCTGTGGTGGAGGGGTCTGCTACTAGTACTACTACTGCGGCTGCTGTGAGTAGTTCAGTTGGTCCTCTAGACCAAATGGCTGGACCGGGGAAGGCGATTCAGGTAGGTGGTGATTTATGCGAGGCTGGACATCATCGATACGAGTATGAGTCGTTTCCTCCGTATCCGGAGCGGCGTGTTTGTTGCGTCTGCGACGCTTCTCCGTAAGTCTGACAGTATGCAAGATGAATGGGGAGTTACCCGGTTATGCGGTAGGTATTGCGTTGCGTAGACGGCCAGCTAGTTTCGATCGTCCACCGCAAAGTGCGGAGAGGTTGCTTGATTGATTGCTTAGTTTAGGACCCTCATTTGTTCCTTAGACGCCGCCATGTATCCGCCGTCTTTACAAGGTACCTAGAGGTCGCCCTCGCTGTTTTCCTATTCCCTAGTGGCGTATATTAAATACAAATTCTTTATGTCATTTTGCTCCTGGACAGTGCCATCAGGTGTGTGTTATCAGAGAGCTAAAACAGCTCTGTTTCTCCTCGTCTTACCCAGATCAATAGCCAGACTCGCCAGTAGTAATATACCATTGAAGAGAGCCATCATGTAGAACGGCGCACCGGTGCTCCACTTATCAAACAAATACCCTCCCAGTTTTGTTAGGAGGAGAATCGCGGCTCCTCCACACCACGAGTAGACACCGGCAACAGACCCTTTGAGTCGAATTCTTGATACCGTGTCCTCTGGGATAACGTCCGAGCTCTCTAGCAGCGGCGCAGTATCACCGGGCCCATCCGCTGCCTCGATCAACGTCTCCTGGTCGCCGTTAGGCCCCGTCAAGACGTTGATCACATCGGCTTTCAGGACGCCACGGCCCAGCGAACCCAAACTGCAGACGATGGCGCCAATCTGGCTGATGCCGATGAGTGTGGCAAACAAAAAAACAATAGGCGTACCCCCACGGCCATCCTTGTTGTCAAACTCGGGGCTCGGGAGCTGTGGGAACGCAATGTAGCCGATGATGCCAAATATAGTGGCAACGATGATCGGGTAGTTCACCTTACCGGGGCGGCTGGACAGATAGCCAAAAATTGGCGCGCAAATGATGCCCATAAGTTGGGCAACTCCCGTGAGGATCGATGCTAGGATATAAGCCTTTCTGCATTCTTCCTTGAGCTTGTCGTTTGGGTCGTGGGGTGAACCCTTGCAAAAGCCATTGTCAATGAAGAATGTGTTGACGAACAGCGGCATAAATAGAGAAATGGCCACGGTCGAGGCACGCGCGACGAAGCCGCCAAGGTAGCCAAGCGCAATCTCAGAATCGGTTAAGCCGAGGCGAATCGAGTCTTTCAGGAGACACCAGTAGGGGACGATGGCCTCGGACAGCATCAGACAAAGAAATATGTGTTCGGCGGGATACTCACGTTCTTGGGAGTACGGACTTGCCTCAAACCTGAACCATCGGGAGCCGTCCCCCAAAGTCCCAGGAGGGTGCACAAGCCCTTGCCCTCTTCGCCGTTCAGACCACGCAAGCCAAAGAAGACGAAGATGGCAACCAGGAACGATACGGTGCCAACCACGTAAAAGCTGTACTGTACCGCCTGCGCCATAGTGACTCCTTCGATCGGCGCGAACCGCGAGGCCAATGGGAGAAACAGGGTAAGGGCGACGAGTGCACCGCAGCCTGTGAACAAGCCAACGTATCCGGCCAGAACCGGCGGGTTTCCTCTTGAATTTAACCTGGACGGCAGCTCCCTAACTTCGGCTTCTGCTTGTGTACTGACGCTGCTGTTGCGGAAGCGCTCGGGGGTGATGGTGACCTCAGAGTCGAGCGAAAGCGCCACACTTGTTCGGGGCGTTGACGGCGGCTTTGGGATTGTCTCAGCAGCGGGACCGGACTCGTCGGTTAAAGAGGGAAGAATGGCCGTAACCATGGTCGCTCTGTGTTGTCGTCATGCCGAGTTAGCCATCATCCTGTCTTGCTCTGTGCGCGGGATTCTCACGACGCCGTAGCTCCCACAGCGAAGAAAACCCGCGCGAGTAGTAACTGCGGGTACACATTGCCAGCCTGTACGAATAGAAACAGCGACAATCCGATAACCGTGTAGCCTGTAACCGCGACGAAGCGCACGCCACTACGATCGGAGATCAAGCCCCAGATGGGACATGCGATCAGGGCAACAATCTCGTCAACGAAGCCGAGTGTGCCGACAATGTCGCCGACACCATCCTTGACGCCAATTAGGTCGGTGATGACGAAGGACACGCTGCTGTTGAGGAAGACGAGGAACGAGATGCTGAAGAGCGAGATTCCCAGCAGGTATGTCAAGGCCTGCAACGGCGTCGTCGATGCGGAAAAAGGTAGCGATCGCAGCAGTCGCTGTGCACGACTTGGCTCTGCCATTGCCTCAAGAAGCTCTCTGTTTGGTTGTTGCTAGCTTTGTGAAGCTGTGCTCTTTACATGGCTGGGTTCACCATGCAAACAAACGCTCATCGGGATTTGCAAGTGTTTGCTGATCTTGGTTGGACAATCGAGTCGTGGGGAGTGTTGTGTGTTCCTGCGCGAAGCTTGTACTAAGCTGGCTGGTACATGGGGGGGGAGGGGTGTCTTATTTTGGTGTATAAAATAGAGCGGGGAATCCGCTGCCCGTCTCCGAAACACCCAACTCATACAATCACGCCGGGCGACCTCGCCCTAGACCGTCTTCCGACTCGTCCTTTTTGCAGTCCCATCTGGCACTCCTTGTTGACACTCTCGTGTGTCTAGAGAAGACTGGATTTAGTACGAAGTAGAATCAGAACGGATTTGGCGGGAAAGACGCTACACTTGAATCAGGCGGGTTACCTTGTAGGGCGAATAGTGCTTTACGTGAGTTGCTCAATGGGCTTTCTTCCCACAAAAGGAAGCGTGTGTATTAGGCCTTGGTTAGCATGCCTCAACAGGCAAGCTTGCCTTTGCGGACTTTTCTCACGATCCCCTCTGCCAACATGAAATGGGCTCTCTCTCTAAAACGAGCAGCCCTCGAGCCCGGGTGAGTCTGGGGTAGCAGCGGCTTTAGTAGTTAGTCATCGGGAAGCGCCCCGCTGTACCCCCGTAACCCGCAGCTGTGCGACACCGAGGTCGGAGCCACTATCTAAAGATCCGACGCTTTACTGATTGTGCCCGTTCACCGCCTGCCTCACCTCGAGGAACACGAACCCCAGGTCAATCACTCGGGGAAACGCTCCTCGGTCGCAACTCGAGCCCGGCTTGCAAGAGTAGGGCCGACAAACCCTTCCCGACGTAAAATCCTCGGCCTGAGGTCCCGCTTTTCGCTTCAGCTTCTGTGAGAAGCGACCGAACCTCCAGTCTGGTGATACAATGTCGGCCTCTCTCCCCGGCGCGAGGGCGCTCCCCGAGTCTCAGTATGACCTCAACACATACTGGGGACGTGTAAGGCATACGGTGGGAATTACGGACCCGAGGTGAGGAAGCCCAATGGCAAATATAGCGAGATTGGCACCGAGAACAAGGCAGGATGGTGTTCCTACAGTGGAATAGTTCCAGCCAAATAAGGATATATCGACGCGAGGAGAAGCAGCGTGCTGATTTCTGTCGTTTCGCAGCACTCTTCTCGTGGGCAAAACCGGGCTCGAACAGGCCAAGAAGCTGCTCATCTCATACAAGACTGGCGAGACCAAAGAGATGACACCTCAGCTCTGGAGGGCCAAGAAGATTATCGATTCTACGCTGCATCCCGGTAAGGCTTACATGGTCTTGATAACTACCTATACTCGCGCTTACAGGAAATTCGGTCATAGATACCGGCGAACCGGTCTTCCTGCCGTTTAGGATGTCCTGCTTTGTGCTCTCCAACTTGGTTGTGACGGTTGGCATGTTGACACCAAACCTTGGTGTAAGGCACTCCTTTTCTCTTTGCTATCTCGTATTGCGAGACGTTAACTGACAGTCTGGCTCTGCCAACAGAACCGTGGAACGATTACCTGGCAAATAGCCAACCAGTCTCTCAACGTGGCCATCAACTACTCCAACTCCAACAAATCCTCGCCGCTCTCGTGGTCTAAGATTGCCCAATCATATTTCCTTGCTGTTGGTGCCTCATGCTCTGTGGCTGTGGGCCTCAACAGCCTCGTCCCGCGCCTTAAGCGCGTGTCGCCATCAACACGTCTGGTGCTTGGCCGGCTCGTGCCCTTTGCCGCTGTTGCTAGTGCTGGTTTCCTAAATGTCTTCCTCATGCGCGGCGAAGAGATGCGCACAGGAATCGACGTCTTCCCGGTCGTCTCTGAAGCCATCAAAGAGAAACAGGCTGCCGACGCCACTGATAACAATAAATCCGACAACGAGGTTGCAAGCCTCGGCAAGAGCAAGAAGGCAGCCACACTCGCCGTCGCTGAAACAGCTCTCAGCCGTGTCCTCAACAGCTCGCCCATCATGATCATCCCGCCCCTGATCCTCGTCCGCCTGCAGCGTGGCGAGTGGCTGCGACGAAACCCCCGCTACACCATGCCTGTTAACCTCGGCCTCATCCTCATCACCAGCTACGCTGTGCTACCGCTCGCGCTGGCGGCGTTCCCGCAACGACAAAAAGTCAAAGGAGATAGCCTTGAGGAGGAGTTTCACGGAAAGGGGGGCGAAGGAGGACTGGTGGTGTTCAACCGAGGTATCTGATGGAGTTTGGTTTCAGGGAGGGGCAACTGTAGGTAGCAAAGCCACATATATGCCCAGGTTATTTTCTGTTTTTGCTATGAGATACCCGTTGCCTTTGCTTTTATTTTTGCTAAGTTCTCTCATCCCTGTGGTGATCATTACGATCTTATTCTGTGATATTCTTCCTGTCGAGGAAGTTGCGCGAACAGTCGAGTCAAGCATGCACTAGCCCCTTTTTGCGTTTTCCCTACCCATATTAAAGTTTGACGGCAGAACCCTTTCTTCCTGGAGGCTGGGGGCAGGCTGTGCTGGCTTGCTTGCCTTGCGCTTTTCCCGTGCAGTGGAACTTCACGCTTATGTAGGGGGAGAATGTTACAGGACAGAGACTATATAGATACTAGGGGGACCTCAACTACCTAGGTAGAGTAGAAGGCAGTGCGCCCAGACAGAGATCCGACGGCTAACATCCCGTCGACATGAGCACCAATACCGTGGGGTCGGAACCGGGTGGAGACTAGACTACCAGACTTGACTTGATACTGTTCCGTCTCGTGACTAGCTCTCTGATGTTCTGGTGTTCTGGTGACGCCGTGTAGATTCCGCGAGCGAGCACCGGCTGGTACCGTTGGGCTCTGCATGAACTATCGCACGTCATGGCTGGGAGGACAAAAGAATACAGAAGCACGATTCAAGTTATGCTGGTGGATAAGGGGTGTGGACTTGGTATGATATAACAGAGGGGATGTTTTTCTCTCCTTTTTCTTTCTTTTCTTTCTTTCTCATGTGTAGGTGTGAATATACCGGAAATCGATCGACCCGATGCACTAGCTACCCGCATGATAAGTTGGTCACACAATAAATTCTGGCCGGTGTTTTTTTCTCTGCGCCGCCTTGGATGGATTGGAACAAACGAGTGAATGATTCATATAGACTAGAAAAAGGGGCCGGGCTGGCCGTCTCTGGTCTAGTTAAAGGTTGAATGCACTTCCAAACCCCCTTCGGCCAATGTTTGAGGCTGAGATAACTATTGGATGCGGCACGGTGTTGTTTCCGTAAAACGCGACAGTGTCAGACCAGTCGCAAATCCTTTTCCACTTCTTTTGTCGGTCTCTGATCTCTCTCTCTCGCCCCTGACTTGGTTCAGGCTGAGTAATAACGCAGAGACTCTGAGTGAGAGAGAGGCACAGCGTGCAAGTCTTGCTGCTTCTAGTAGCTCACTGAGTGGTGCTGTTCTGGAAGCGGCGAGAAGCCGACCATTCTCAGTTTCGCGGGGTGTTCGGGCCGTGCGACAAGCACTGACCAGACAGACACGACACACTGACAGACGCCAGATATATCGTGTTTAATTCATGGCTTTATGCAACGGCAGTTCTCTGAATCGTCTAGTCCAGGGGAACATCCGTTTGGCCTTGGCGTTTTGTTTTGGCAAAGTCGGCGCAATGGGTGGGTGTCATTCAATCACTGTAGCGTAAACACGACCAGGCAAAACACTCATCCTGACGTCGCGGAGCCGACCTAAAAATCATTGTCACCATGCAACGAGCTTGGGACGACCAGATGACGACGTCGCAAGGGGGTAAAAAAGCGACTTGAAGCGGGCACGCGGGGTACAGACAAGAACTTTCTTCAACTGAGGGGCTTCGAACCCCGCGGCGGCCCCGTGGTCGTTTGCATGCCGTCCCTCCATCATCGAGGCGTGGCGACATTTAGTATATCGCCACCTGCTTGCCAAAGCCCATCGTCATTCCCTTGGCCCTATCAGGCCACTGGCGTCGAGGGGCAGAGATCATCACAGTGCATTCCGACTGACCAGGCAAGCAAATAGTGCGCACCTGTGACTTTGTTACGCCGGAATGAAAACGAACCGTATCCGAAGAACTGCCCATGGGGCTTCGAATAGCAGTTAACGCTGGAGCCGGATCCAGCGAGTCAACTCTCTGAGCACTTGTTGGAGAGGGGCTCACCGGGCTACCTGCCAAGAGTAACTAGGTCGAGGGTCATTGGGGGCGTACAACGCAGCTCAATGCTGCGCCGGAGACACCACCGGAACGCCTCTTGCAACCAGGTCGTACTTCAAGTGCTCCCTCACATATACCGGGCTAGTCGGGGCAAGACCCTCGCGAAACCCATGTCTCGATGAGACCCCGGCTGTCTTTCTGTGCCTGACAGCTGGAATTCTGCGCTCCCGCATGGCTGGCTGCACTCTGGCAGATCACACGGCTTTCCCTGGTCCGTCACACAAACTGAGGAGGCGAGGAATGTCTTATTGCAGAGAAAAAACAGAGGACCCTCGCTGGCCCACCCTCTCTCTGGTCGCTGGTCGCGGGGTCGCTCGGCTCGAAACTGGCGGTTTCCCCGACAAAGACATGCTCCGCTCGCAACGCATGCGGGAATGCGCTAGATCGTATCTCTTTGCATTGCATGGATATGAGGATTCGGCAGCCATCGTTGGATTGGGTGTCGTCTTGGTTGTCAAACGAGGAATCTCCCTAGGCCATCAAGCGTCTTGCCCTTGATCCGCCAATCTGGAGGAGCAGTTCGAAATCAAACTGACCAGCTTGCCCCCAAAGAGTAGAGACGCCTGGGATCAGGACGCTCTCGACCAACATTTTACTAGTTATCGGCGTTGTGATCAAGCGCGCGCGGTTTCGACAAACGCCGGGCTGACCACCGTGCCGCCTGCGGGGCTGCACGCCAGCAGAGCCTGCCCCTCTCGGGATGGGGGATTCTAGTTACCCCACGAACGAGCAGAATAGATCACGGAATGCTGGCCAGTCAGATGCCCCTGAGTGGCTTTGTTTACCGCGACTGAAAGTTTGATGAAGTGACCAAATCTCCAACACCACCCTGTTCCCATTTTCTCGGGTCCCTAACAGTAAATGTGGCGCCGATGAGCAGTGCTTGCTCATGTTGAGAGCCGAACTGGTTGCTTCCACTGTGCGTGCCTCCTCAACGCGGCATGCAGCGTGCAGTGGTCTAGCCAACCAACGTCTGCAGCAGCGGATTTGGCCATCCTCGCGGTGCCTGGACTCTCAGGGTGATATCCCACGATGTTAAGCAACGTTGCGTTCGTCCCATTGGTGGATGAGTCGCCAGAGGGAGCTGGAGGGTTGGACGACGAGTCGCCAGGATGAAAACACGCGTGTCGACGGGCGGCTTTTGCTGTGTCCGGTTCGAGCCTGATGCGATGCTATTTCCCGGATCATGTCGTTGTCGATTGCAGTTTCCAGTGCTATCGGAAATGAGTGTGCAATGCACTTGCTTTGGTGCTCTCAACGTGGATTTCAACACGAAGGGGCGGCTGTGCTGCTGACAATGACGATGCGCCAACAGCGCAGCACCGCGCAGCAGGAGTGTTCCCAGTGATGTCAAGGAGCGCAAAAAAGAGAGCTGGGTGGGCCGACCACTGGATCTGTCTCTCGTTAAGTCCCGCCCCCAGCATGCTCCCACTCCGTAGACTTGAGCGAAACATGTTGATATTGAAAATACAGACGGGGATGGATTGCCCAGAGAACAGCATCCTATGATGCGCAGTGGCGTACAGTGATTTCCTAGACTTGCACATTACGCATCGCAGCCGAGCAAAGCAAGGGAAAACTGGTGGAATTAATATCGACATTTGACGCAGCCGAGGGACGATATTGAAGGGAGGCACCAAATCCGCCTGCCGCATGCAAAATGTCTCGACGCTCCGGGAAGATCAGGCAGGTGGTTGAGATGGTTTATCCGAGCGACAGTCCACGGCAGCCCACGGCAACGCATTGCTGCGCGCTAGGCCCAAAGGAATATGGGCGATGCTGGTTGAGGGCCACAACTGGTCAGCGTGCCGGTTTATTATTTGGGTGTGATTTCGGGGTTTGAGTTGGATGTGAGAATGGAGGAGGGGCGGGGCTCGCGGGTGAGAAATTAGGGACTGCTGTGTTGTACGCACTGTATGCCCGTGACAAGTCGACCTCACCAAAGAGCTTGGAGGCGCTATTGCGCTAAAATGCTGGGTGGGCGTTTCTTTCCGTTACCCCGCCATGGACTTTGTTAGCGCCACCCGAAGAGGGCGTGAGAGACCACCCATGTCGATACAGTGCTCCACACTGTGTCATGCTTGTGCCGCCGCAGCAAAACACGCCGCCAGCGTTCCAATCTGAGGAGGAACCTGCCGAGTTGTCGAGGGGTGTCGCTGCACTGGTGTTGCCGCGACGAAGCCAGGGTGTAGGAAGTTCCAGGTTTGGTGTCTTCCATGGCCCGACACACAAGATACGGTCTATTGAAGTTACGGCTTCTTTCATCCAAGGTAAACTCGTCATTCTATCACACGGGTTGGGGGCCCCTATTGTTGGTGCCAGCGAAAAACCGCACTCAGTGAATGCTCGCCCTGACCCTCAACCGAAACATTGTCGGGCAATCAACCGCTCAATCCGGCGCAGCGCAGCACCATTCACCCCCAAAGTCCAGGACCCCTTCTGGGCAGTGGCCACAAACGCGCACCGCGGACCACTACGGACCAACAGGCACCCTCCAATCCTCATCGACCCGCTCCAAAAACTTGCGAGCGCACCCAGGCCCTGACCACCTATCCTCCACTCTAGCGTCTACGACGTTTAATTTTCACTGTTCCATCCTGCTTGTCAAGCCAATGCAACGAGTGCTGTGAATTTCCTCTTCACTCGGCGATTGCAGCCTGGGTCGAAGAAAACAAATTCGAGGCCTCGACGTCGAAGACTTCTTGCAGACTCTAGGCCTCGGCGCTGCTAGCCAGATTCGCTGGTGCCGACCGAAGTTTGGCGACCGAGCCAGCACCCACCTCCACAGAAGGCAGTGTGTCTGGCTCTGCCCTTCACTCCCCGGCAGGTCTTGCGCATCACCTCCACGTCCATTCGAACTGGTTATCTTCCTCTTCGTCGCCATCACGTCGCCCTTTGCAGGTGGTCGACAGCACGACAATGTCGACCCCGACAACTGCAACAGCGACGCTGCCTCCTTATAATCCGCACCACTTTCCATACTCCCACCACCAGCACCAAGCCTACCCGCAAGCAAATACCTCGCTGTACCGCTCGGCGGCCAGTTCAATCCTCCCCGCTTCTTCTCGAATAGGTTTTCCCTCTCCTACCGCCTATTCCTCGTCGTCCAGTCAATCCGGTACAAATGGAATAAGCGGCGGCTCGTCAACAAGTTCTGTCAGACACGTCGAGCCTGCGACCCTTCCACCACTCGCAGACAGTCATTACACCGCAATGCCGGCGACCGCCCAGGCCCAACCTGTGCCGGAGCCTCGGTCAGTTCGCAAGAGGCGGCGATCTCGGGAACCTGACTGGAACACCTTCTACAAAAACGGCTTGCCAAAGGAGATTATTGTGATTGACGATACTCCGGAACCAGAGGCAGCCCCCGTATCTTCGGCTCCTACCCTGGTGGACGGCCACTCAAATGGCATCACGACCTCGACCGATTCTGCGCCTCGCCACACAGCAAAGAGACGGAGACGTGACGACGAACCCGCACGCTACGACCCCGTTTACAACACCCACACACCCCGCCAGCATGGCTCGCCGAGCAAATCGACTGTATCTAGCGACCGGACAAACTCAGCCAACCACACCACTGCCGCTACCTCACTAGGCTCCCTGTCGTCAAATGGACAGCAATACGACTATGAAGTACAACCAGGTCAAAAGAGAAAACGGACCACCCGGCAACAGATTGCCAACGAAGCAAAGCGGCGTGAGGCTCTCACAGATGCCTTCGCCAGTTATCAGCCGCCTCCATACCCCCCAAAGAAGGCAAACGAGGTTCACGTCAAGGTCATACCAGATGTAGATTTTCCCCTCTGAACAACAAGCTTGTACTCTTCTAATCGTTTCACAGGCCGTGCACAACAGAAATGTTCGAGTCGACGACGACGACGGACATTACATTGTGGTTCCCGACAATGACCTGACGGACCGATGTGAGTGTTGAAGACCGCAGAAAATCCATACGATCGAATGGAAACTGACAGTACCCCTCAGACAAGATGAACCGACTTCTCGGCCAGGGAACCTTTGGCAAAGTCGTCCAGGCCCTCGACAAGAGGCGAAACAAACTCGTTGCTATCAAGATCATTCGATCGGTGCAAAAGTATCGCGACGCTAGTAAGATCGAGCTACGCGTGCTGGCGACTCTCAAAATCAACGACCCGGAGAACCGGAATCGTTGTATCCATCTTCGCGATTGCTTTGACTATAGGGGCCATATCTGTATCGTTATGGACCTCCTCGGACAGAGCGTGTTCGATTTCTTGAAGAGCAACAACTTCGTCCCTTTCCCCAACAGTCAGATTCAGAACTTTGCCCGACAGTTGTTCACCAGTGTGGCCTGTAAGTCGACCTTGTTGTCTGGTATACATCCTCTGCTGACGTTACAAGTTCTCCACGATCTCAACCTCATTCATACCGATCTCAAACCCGAGAATATATTGCTCTGCCAGAACGAATACCAAACCTTCACGTACAACCGCAAGATTCCATCTTCTTCGACGACTGTCAGTCGCCAGGCCACGCAACGGAAAGTCCTGTTGGACACGGAGATCCGCCTCATTGATTTTGGTTCAGCAACGTTCCAAGACGAATACCACTCCTCGGTCGTATCCACGCGGCATTACCGTGCTCCCGAAATCATCCTCGGCCTCGGTTGGTCGTATCCATGCGACATATGGAGCATCGGTTGCATTCTAGTGGAATTTTTCACTGGCGATGCATTGTTCCAGACGCATGATAATCTTGAGCACTTGGCAATGATGGAAGCGGTTGTAAATGCTCGTATTGACTCGCCGCTGGTTCAGCAGGTGAATCGGATGACGAGAACCGGAGGGAATCCTGCGTCCAAGTAGGTTCACTGATGTTGTCACGAAGAGATGAAGTCGGGGTGCTGACAGATTCCATAGGTATTTCAAGCGCCTAAAACTCGACTACCCGACACCAGACACGACTCGTGCGTCTCGCAGATTTGTCAAGGCCATGAAGAGACTTGATGTGAGTCTTCAATGTCGGTTGTCAAACAACAGCGCTGACAATAAGATAGGAGATTATACCCACAACCAGCAACTTCTTGAAACTGTTCCTAGATCTTCTCCAGAAAATTTTCGTCTATGATCCTAACCGCCGGATAACGGCAAAAGAAGCATTGCAGCATCCTTGGTTCAAGGAGATTGCTATTGCTGACGATGGAACCGAGGCAGCCCGAATCCGCGCCGAAAAAGAAAAGGCGAAGCAAGAGATGGCCAATAACCGGCTACCACCAATGTACGCTCCTTGAGAGGCGATTGGGCAACACAGTTTCGATAGCGATGGTTTGAGACAAAGTTGGCAGTTGTGCCCTGATGTGTATAGGGCTAGAAAGCTCACGAAGAAATGGCTTCCTTTTTATAGGGTCCTTTGGTCCACGGTCTGCATCGTTGGTTGGGTTCTGATCAATCGGCGATGGGAAGGGGAGTGGAGTTTTATGGGAGTTTTCATATTATACGTCAGGGGCTCTGTTGTGTCATGTCCTGGGAAATCCGCATTAATTGGTCAATGAGGAGGCAAGCTACGATTTCATAGAGAAAATTGTCTCTTCTTTGGTATGGGACGCTGGACAGATATGGGGGACAAGACAGCGACGGCAGCCGCCGACTCTTGCACATAAGGATGTTATCGTCATTCTCTGTCTTTCGCAATCTGTGGGTGCCTTATGCCACAATTCGAATGGATGCAAATCTCTACCAGGAACTGGGCCCCGGAGGCTGATCGGTATGGTGAACCGGCTCGTTCCAGACGTTTCGCAATCAGTGGTCTGATGTTAGCCCGGCAAGATGGGTCTTCGGTGATGTGTAAGTCATCCCCCCCCCTTACTTTATAGTCACTGACCGAGTTCAGACCGAGCCTCAGGCCATGACAAAGCCAGTTCTAGTCCTTGCGCTGAGACCTTACTATTCGTAGTCCAACTCCCGAAGATTGTTCACGTGGAATCTTGCCTGGGATTGGTATACATGCGTTTCTCTTCGTATTAAATGGCGGATATGAAAAAGACGCCATTTCTTTTGAGAGCATCAATCTCACACTGAGGCCCGAAAGGCTGACAACACCGCGCGCACTCTATGCTTCTCCGGAGAGACCAAGAGAAGATGACCTCTTTAGCATCACCTCGGGCGTTACAAGGTTGGAATGTCACATGCTAACAATCTAGTATGATGGACTGTACAGGTCCATAGATGTCTCACGATGTTTGTCTTGTATACTCGCCGACTGTTCTCTAAACAGCTTCGTGATGCGAGCTCCTTAGAACAGTGTCTACCATGTTCCTGGAAAAAGGGGCGCCTTGGGCCACAACAATGGGTGTATATCTCGGTGCCAACATGGCGATGTTCGGATACTGGGCAACCCATAACCTGCCTCGCATGTATACCCCCGCTAACCACACCGGCGAAACGAAACGACAAGCCAGCCATGAATCCCGCAACCTTCACCCTCACTAACAAAACCATTCTCACCCAACTCAACCCAACACATATCGCCCGACTCGCCTCCCTCTTATACCTCGAGCCCGGTATCAAACTCACCACTGCTTGGCTATCAGACCAGCACCACCTCACCACCGACTTCCTCTACGACCAGCTCCTCCGCACCCGCTTAACCTCCAAAACCCTCCAGCGTCTCCTGCCGCGTGGGATCAACAATGCGCTATACCCTTCCCTTGCCTGTCCGGGACATAGCCTTCTTGACCCGTCCGTGCTGAATGAACTGGCGCGCTTGTTGCGCGTGGAGGTGGGGGGCCGCAACGATGCGCGTCGCGCGTTTGTCAAGTTTCACGAGGAGAACCTAGGTAAGCATGCCGAAGTGCAGACGATTGTTGAGCGAGTACGGTGGGTGGTTGATACGCTGGGAGAGGTGGCGTGCCTGTGGCTTGACGAGAGCACTTGGGAGAGGGAGTTTGGGGAGGGCTCGCATTATGCTGCGACCCCGCGGTGTACTGCGTTGGGAACTGTGCCGAGGAAATGGCCCAGGGTGGGAAGCCAATGCTGTCCCGGTTGTGTTTTGGCGGCGGTGGGAGGGGCTGAGAAGGATGTTCTGGCTTGTCTGAGGGCGAGTTTGCTTGAGAGGCTGGAGGCGGAGGGAGGGGAGAGGGGGTTGCTTTGTTTGGTGGAAGGGTGGGTAGGAAAGAGGGAGTGGGAAGGGGACGGGATTGGGAAGGAGAGCGACGAGTTGAAAGAAGTGTTGAGGGGGGTGAGGATGCGGATGGGCTAGGGTTGGGTTGTTGAGAAGTAAACAAGGCAAAGGGAGCTGGGGCAATGTTGGCCAGAAACTCGAGGAACTCAAAGAGCTTAAGTGGCCACTAGACTCTAGTTAGGCACGAAAATACACATATCATCGGGGCGGGACTTGGCAGCCTGGAGGAGCTGAGGAAACAGCGGATAAGGGAAACAGATTAAAGAGGGGGAAGCCTGCTGGACAATGGAAATGTAGCACTATGCCCTTCCTCTAGCACACGGGTAATCCAAAAGTAACCCTTGGAGGGTCGCACGCAAATATACTTCGTACCAGCCAGCAATTCCGTTCGTGAGAATCCTGGTTTTCTTATTCTATGATGTACAGATTAAATTGTACAGTGCTTTGCCATCAGATAAGAGGTCTAATGCCCAACCCCCAACCCAACTATTTGTCAAAACCGCCCCTATCTCTTCTCAAACACAGCATCCCAGCTCTTGCCCTCCTGTTGAGGACTCTTTGGCCTCGACTCTAACGCCTTCCTTTCTTCTACTCGGCGTTCTTTCACCAAGCTCTTTTCCTCTTCTATCCGCTCCTCCTCTGCTTTCCTTGCTGCCTCTTCTGCCTGTCTCGCTTCCTCTGCCTTTCTCGCTGCTTCCTCTTTCTCCCTGTTCAATGCCTTCTTCGCCGCCTTTTTGCCCAGGGGACCCGCAGATGGTACTGGCTCACTCGGCGTCTCATCTCCATTCTTCGCCTTCTTCTTAGCCGGGCCCGACTCGGCGTTGTCGGCGCTCGGTTCCTCCTCGGCAAGCAAGAGCCTGAGCGCCGGCATGAAGGCCTGGGCGTATTCAAACTCCTTCAACTTGACCCTCATCAGGTCAAAGGCGCACAGCACGGTCTGGCCAGTGTTCTCAACAACGGGGAGCTTGGGATAACGTTGCGAAAAGTGAGTGAGGAGAATCTTGTCGGCCTCCATCTGCCGGCCAACCTCGAGCGCTTCGGCAACTGTCGAGTGCTTCTTGGCTAGGGCCTCGCCCGTCAGCTCCGAGTCAAAAGTAGCCTCGTGGATCAGCAAGTGGGCGCCCTTGCCAAGTTGGGCAAAGCTGGCTGAGGGTCGGCAGTCGCCTGAATAGGCAATCTTGAGACCAGATGGCCACGTCATGACAACGGCTGTGGAATTGTGGCAGTGGTCGACGTAAACGGTATCGATGCTCGGAAGGTCAATCTGACCGATTTTCGCCCGCTGGCGTTCCAGTGGTCTGTTCGGCCAACATATGATTCGCTCGACATGATCCGGAGCACCCATGTCCTCAATTGAGCCATATTCAGCGAACCAGCGATGAAAGTTTTCGCAGGCGACCAAGGCAGCGGGAGGGATGGTGGGATCGGCCTTGACGAGCTCGGCCCGTCGAGCTAGGACACTCGCCGTGCCGAGGTGGTGGTCCGCGTGATTGTGACTTATATAAATGGCACGGAGATCTCTGAGAACCCTGTCGGCGCCTTCGTAGCCATAGACGCGCCGGAGCTGACCGAGGGTATTCTCTCCGCAGTCGAGAAGATAGCTACCACAGGAGGGAACATGAATCAGCGTCGCCGACACGTTTCGATACTTGGAGGGCAGCGCTGAGCCAGTGCCAAGCGAGATGACCTCAACATCATCCGTGGGCTTGCCTCTCTCTGACTCCTCAACCCGAGCTTTGAAATCAGGCTGGGCAATCTTATTCCGCGCCTCGGCTACCAGAGCCATGATCTTGTCGTCCTGCGCAATTTCGTTGATGGGCGTCCTAGTATCCATGAGGGGGACGATACCTTCCGCGCGGACCTCGACCCGAGGCACGAGCTGTAGCTTTTCACCAAGTGGTGGGACCTGTGCAACCTCAGCCAAAGCGGGCAGCATGGGGCCCTCAACGTTTGAGTGGTTCGGAATGATGAATCGATCCGGGTCGATCATGTGCATCTTGATGAGTTGAGCACCTGGGCTTTCAAGGGCAATGCGGTTTGGTGATGTGCCAGGGGAAATTAAGCGGTGCGTGATCTGAGGGTGCGCCTTCATCCAGGCGATAAGCCTCGCCTCGGTTTGAACTTCTTGACTGAGAATCCAGTAGACTGTCCCGATACCATCCATGATCTCGGTATTCGACCACTCTGGGCGTTGGAGAAAGTCTTCGATCAAGTCCTCGGTACGAATTTCGACAATGACAACGCCGGAGCCGGGGACCGAGGGACCCATAACCATGTCTGGAGTGACGGCGATGCCGTCTTTTCCCATGACCGTCTCTCCGTCGGTAAGTTTCTTGAAGTCGGCCCTCTGAGCACCCAACGAGATTGCTATCTCTGGGTTGAACCTGCCTCGGCGCCGGTGGTTCTTGACGATGTAGCACATGGAGGTGCGGGAGGGTGTCGCCGGAGGAAGTTCGCGCACTGTCGCTGATGGCCACGGATCTCGCACAAGAACCTTGATGTTTGGACAATCCTTGTCCTCGTTCGGGAGCGGCCCCTCATACTTTTGGATGCGCCCATTTTCACCCCGGACGAAGATCTTGCAGGGCAGCTTGGCGTCGTACAGGTTAGTTTCTCGCAGAGTGTCCAGCGTCCAACCTGAGCCAAACATGCTGTGGACGACTGCTTCCCGGGTCCGCTGGTCCAACGCCTCCTGCTCAGTCTCGACGGGGACACCACGCCCCAGCCCAGACCTGGGGGTGAGGGGAACATACCACACACGGATGTTCTCGTCGGTGAAGTCGGGCGCACTTGACTCTCGCGAAGACGTTGCCGCATGGTTGGCAATCTCATGGGCCTTGATGGGGACGCCGGTGCGGAAGACGAAGTGGCGTGCCGAAGCTATCATGTGCGTGAGGTTCTTGCCGCCGAAGATGCTCAGGGGGCGGGCTGAGTAGTCGCGAGGTTCGGCACCTCTCTCGATGCGTTTGCGATTATGCTCGGCGCCCGAAGCAAGCGCCTCCTTGCGTGTGTCGGCGACGGTGAGCACCATGCCCAGCAGACCACCTGTCGAGTGCCAGGTAATGGGGCCTGTGATGAACATGCTGACGATGCGTGTCATGGACATGCGCCGCTGAACCAGGGCGCGCTGCGTGCCCTCGGCCAATTGGCCAAATAGGTAGCGGTCGCCATTGCCAAACGAGACAATTAGGGCGAATCCCGGCGTGTCGGCCGTGGGCGTGGTGGCGATCTGGTAGAAGGTGGCCATCCTTGATCCCGACAGTCTAAAGACAATCCTGGGCGTACCACAGGTATTGGTAGCCCAAGGGCGGAGGTGCGGCACCAGCAGATATTTGAACGGGGACCCCTCTCTGCCGACCGTCTTGAGATGTGGTAAGTTGAGGTTTTCCGATGAATAGACTTGGTGTGTCGGGAATAAGTCCTCTGGAGTCTCTGGAGTTTTTGAAGCGCTGCTGCTGGATTTTATCCTGGGCTGAGACGATGCCGCAGCAAACTTCAGCCTTAGGGTTGTAAATTTTGCGGGCCGCCTCCAGCCAGCCGATGACAACATCGGCCTATCTGCATTGCTCGCAGATGGGTCACTCGGTGCGCGTTGGGTGCCAGAACGATGCTGCACACCGGTGACTCACTATTGGCAGGCTGCTGTGACTGCGCAGGACGCTGCCATGTTCAAAAAGTTCTCGCGATGCTGTCTGTGACAGTGGCACGTGCGCCCCCTTTGCTGTTCGTCCTCTCACCTTCACAATTCACCTCTAAGATAATCAGAGAGTGTGCAAAAGTTTATTCTGTATGCAGCTTGAATTCTATCTTGCGCTAATTGCCTGCTTGACAATTCCCTCGGCCTCTTTAATAACATCGTCCCCCTTCTTCCATGTGTACAATTGCACGCCCTGTTCATCCAAAATTTCATGTGCTCTCGCCAATCGTCGTCTCCACAAGTCCAGCTTTTTGTTGATAGGTTCGCCACTAGCCCCATCTGTTGCCAACGACGGTGAGTATGCCGCTCCGGGTAACGGTTCTACGTAGACGATATCCGAGTCTAGTGGCAATGTCGGCGTTGCCCCACTCCGCCGTGGAGGGGGCGGAGGAGGAGGAGGAGTTGGTTTCAGGCCGTTTGAAGGTGACGAAGTCGGTCCCGCATTTCCGTTCTCCCAGTCCTGGTTGGGTACTCCTTGTATACGCACCAGAGGGCTCGGGCTGGGCGTGTGATTGCCACGACTGTGGTCCGAAGGTGTGCTTCGCAGCGAGGCTGGTTTCGCGGGACGTGGCGGTGGCGGCGGCTTTCGGGAGAGCAGTTCCTGATTCGACATGGCCGTCTTGGACTGGTTTGTAGTCCCAGATATCTCGTCAGAAAAATCAATCAGCGTTCCCATAACTGGCCCTCCTGTGTTTGGCAGCTCGCTCTTGACCCTTGGCGGTAAATTTGGCCTTCTCGATGGAGTATCATCGTCAGGTGTCGTCTCTGACCTAATCCGAGCACCCTCGTGCCTCATTCTTTGGCCTGTACTGGCACCGAACGACGAATCAAAGTAGCTCACTTGATCAGGCGTTGTGACGTCGCGAATAAAGACAGCCAAGATCCGGCCAGGGTTCGCTAGGACAAGCTCAGTGTAAACTTCAAGATCCGCCTCGCCACTATCGCCAACGAGCAAAAACTGTCTCTCGGGAAAGTCGCGTAGTATTCTGTCCAGCGTACCTTTCTTCCTCTCAGCCACTGGCTCAAAGATACCCTGAAGCATCCCACTATATTGCTTGAGGTGGATAGACCCAGGGGGCAGCCCGGCCGTTAGGAAATAAGTGGCCAGCACTGGAAACAGCTGCCAAGGGCTGTTGGAGCAATAATGTATCTTGACTCCCATCTTGTATAGCGAATAGTACCACTCCTTGACACCTTCCACGGTGAGATCCGCCAAGTCGCGGATGAAGGTGTTTCGGAATATTTCCCGCGCGCCCATGGCAATATTCGACCGCTTGATCGTATCGTCAATGTCACTGATCAGGCTGACGCCTCTAGACTCGATGATTTGGACCGGTTCAACCGCCGAGATATCCTCGTTGGCCAGAACCCGGACGTGCGTCGGCACAAAGTCCAACGCGGCACGGACGTAGAAATGGCCAGAAGCGTTGGTCATAACCGTCCGGGACTGTGACTTGTCATCGTTGTAAAAAAAGAGTGTGATTGGGAGCTGAGCCAATGGTGTCGTCATAAACGGTCCTATCCGTGCCATCAGGTTGGCATTGGCAACCGCCAACTCCGCTTCCGACATCTCCGACGGCGGTGCAAACGAGTTTCGCGGTCCTAGAGTCGGCGAGGTTGGCGGCGAGATGGGTGTCTGCGTTCCGCTCAGCCCCCCTCTCCGATTGTTCGCGTCGACATCGGAATCATCATCTTCCCTCGGTGTCTCGCTGTACATACCCCTGTTGGCGGCTTCCTTCTCCCCCTGTCCCCTCCGCTCGATCTCCCGCGCTTCTCTCGCAATCCTCCTCTCCTCTCTCATCCTCTCATGCTCTTCATGCGTGCTAGCAGGCCCCTGATCTGCTTGAGTCGTCGGCGCAGGGATCCCGCTCAACCTGCGCGCCAGACCAACAATCATGCGATTTCGTCTTGTCATGGGCCCCTTACTAGGCATGTATATCCACCCGCGTACGTCAACATCCACCACTGCCTTTTCGTCCTCCATCCGCGCCCACTCATGCCTCCAGTACTCCTCCTCGTCCATTACCGTCTCTACAGCTGGCTGCTGCTCTCTGCTTGGGCCTTCATCATCCCACGACCGCTTGATATGACGCATGGCATACGATGGAAACAGCACCATCTGCTCCTCGCCTTTTGTGATGATGGAAACCTCGGGAAACGCGCCGGGAATTGACACCTGATCAGCGACCTCGACACCCCGGATGCGGGTATTATTATATTGCTCTTTGATCTCCGACGCGGCCGCCACGCCCGCGCGGTAGACCGAGCCGGCCATAGCCGCGAGCTTCTTCCTCCTGGCTCCAGGCTCGCGTGGCGGAATCGGATTGCCCGCCGCGCCGGCGCCAGAACCCCCGCTGGTGCCCGCGTCGTAGCCGTAGCCGTATCCGAATCGTGACGACATTCTGCTGCTGCTGCTCCTGTGCCCCTCGCTCTTGGCCTTGGTCTCGGTCCCCCCGTCGGTACTGCCGAGCGGTGGCGCACCCCCTGGTCGCTCCGGGCCCAACAGCAAGCAGCGGGCGCTGCGGCGCACAAGGCCGATGAGGCAGGTCTGGTTGAGGCGTTGGCGTTCGCGCTTGACGAGGAGGCGGTAGATGCGGCCCTGGAGATGGTGTTTGTAGCGGGGAAGGTTGTTGAACCGGGGGTTTAGAAGCTGTTCTTGGAAGCGTTGGCGGATCGAAGGTGGGAGGAAATATCGCAGCAGACTCGAGCGGTGATGCGGTGGAGGAGGGGGAAAGCGGCCAAAGGGAGCCAGTTTGGTGGTTGTGGGGATTTTCCCTTTATTAAATCCGTTGATTGTTCGCCCTTTCTTTGCTCCGTGGCTGTCAATCGCGAGCCTCGCGGCGAGCTCGCGTGCGGAAGGTCAGGTGGTGAGTGCTGGCGAGGCAGGCAGAGTGCGGTTGAAACGTAGCGCCTCGTGGTGCGCAAGAGAGTCTGCGCAGCAAGGGCCAGATCCTTCAGCAGAGAACGCAGGTGATGGGAGCATTGGGAAGAACGATAGGGCTACACGCGCGTCTCATGTGGACTCATCAAGCCTTCAAAAATGATCAACTAAGACAACCTTTAGATGCAATAATGACCCAGAGGAGCTCGTGGTTGCCAAGACTGGGTTTTGCCTGGTGCTGTCAAGCCCACACACATTACGTCACCTGAATGGCGGCAGCAGCACATGTCTGTGTCATTGGACCCACTGAAGCTCAACGGTCAAACGCGGGGCTGATTCTCCTGAACCTTTCAGTCTTATTTTGTGAGTTGATCGGCTTTCTAGCGGGTAGTGCAGATGGACAGAAAGTGAGTGCGCATATCATCCATCAAGCTCAGTACCCAAAATACTCGTAATGAGCTTCGAGGTATCATCTATCTCAACTGCGTCCTACCTCCTCTTCCCGGAACCCTTCTTTGGAAGCCTCCGTTTGGCCTTGGGCTTGGGTTGTTTCTTGAGGTTCAAAACAGCACCCTTACCATCTCTCTCAGCCCGTCCCTTTTTCCAGACAAGGCCGTCGGCCCTCTCGGCCTTCGAATCCAACTTCTTCTTATCATTGTTGCTCAGCCTGCCACCACCCTTCTTCTTCAGTCTCTCCCTGACGCCATTGAGCTCATTCCGCCCGGCTTCCTTTGAAAGCTTCTTGTCCCTTTCACTTTCAAACCAAGTCCGCTTCGGCCTCGAATTGATCTCGTCCTCATACTTGAGGAGATTTTCGCCCTTCTTGACCTGCATTTCGATTTGGGCGAGCTGCTTCTCCTCCTTCTCTTCCTTCATTATGGCCTCGATTTCACCTTCCAACAAGTCAATCCGCGATTGCCATATGTCGGCCTCGGCAGCCTCAATGACTCGGCTAATGATCTTGGCCCCTTGTGCCTTTCCTGCCTTGACAGCCGCCTTTACAACCTTCCGATCCGGCTCGGCGGCGAGTGTAATAGCAGTACCGGTGCGGCCAGCTCGAGCAGTACGACCCACTCTGTGGACATAGATCTCTAACGACTGTGGAGCCTCATAGTTGATGACCGTGTCAACTCCCTTGATATCGAGTCCACGAGACGCAAGATCTGTGGCCAGGAGGTAGGACACTTTTCCGTCTCGGAAAGACTCAACACTGGCGATACGCTAGGGAATGTCAGTACTGATTGCATGTTTACTACTAGGTTGAACTTACCTGAGCCTGATTCATGCTTCCGTGAAGCTCAGCGCAAGAGAGTCCAAAGAGACCAAAGATGATGCGAGCCCGATGGGCAATCTTCTTCTGTCGGAAGAAGATAATTACTCTCTCCAGGTAAAGTGTTTTGCAAATATGCACCAAGTAACCCATGCGTTTTTCCTCGCGCCCAGGACGCAGTCGAACAAACTCCTGCGCTAGAGTTCCCACAGTCTTTTTCTTGGAGTCGACCATGATCCTCACAGGTTTATTGAGACCTACTCGAATAAGCTTGTCGACGGTCGATGTCATGGTTGCTGAGAAGAGCATTGTCTGCCTAGATTTCGGCAGGGTGGTGAGAATCTCGTTGAGCTCGTCAGCGAATCCGTCCTCGAGCATCCTATCAGCCTCATCCAGCACAAGAATCTCAACCGTATCGATGGCAAAGCTGGCAGAGTTCCTCATGTGGTCGATGAATCTTCCAGGAGTGGCGATGACGATGTCGGGTCTCAGACGCAGCTCCGTTTCTTGTACCTTGAGGCTCAGACCACCCACAGCCAGACAAAATTTGATATCCGTATGACTAGCCAGCTTGGTAGCCACCGCATGACATTGTATCGCCAACTCGCGGGTAGGTGTTAGAATAACCACCCTCGTGGTCGGCACCTTCTTGGGCCGATAGAGTAGACGCTCGAGAATCGGTACAACAAAGGCTGCGGTCTTGCCCGAACCGGTGACGGCACCACCGACAACATCTTTTCCTTCTAGGGAGATGGGTATCGTCTTTGCCTGGATCGGCGTTGGCTTTGTGAATCCCATGGAGGCGAGTCCCCTGAGAATCGGGCGAGACAGAGCCATCGCTTGAAACGATGATGGGCCGGAGACTTTCCCTAACGGCTCTTCCACCTCCGCGAAGAATTCTTTCTGCCTTGCTCGCTCTTCTTCGTCCTCTTCTAGCTCTGACTCGGACTCTCCGTCGTCGGGGTGCTCGACCGGCGTGTCGGCTGAATCGTCATCCGAAGCATCATCATCATCTTCGTCCCCTTCATCCTTCCCGTCAACCTCCTCGTCGTCGGAGCCAGCATCCTGATCCTCCTCTTCATCCACATCCGACCCAACACCCATCCCGAACGCATCATCCGCCAGGACCTCGTCATCCTCATCATTTAAATTTACCTCCATCACATCCACCTCCTCTTCCTCCGCTCCATTGTCCTTCACCTTATTGCCCGCCTTCTTCTCCCTCCTCCTCCTAATAATCTCATCGATATCCACTGCCTTCTTGTCTCCCCCCATCGCCTTCTTCGCGCTCTCGAAACCCCATCCCTCAAACCCGCCCACCTCAACAGAATTTCCGCCCTCAGCCACAAACTCAAAGCCCGAGTCCATTGCGCCATCATCCTCATCGTTCTGTCCCCAGATGCCGATATTTTCGTCCTCTTCTTGTTCGTCCCTGTCGTCCTCGATGGCCACGCCATTGACCTTGTTGCCCTTTTTGTTCTTGTTCTTTTTTGATTTGTTGCTATTGCCACTTGGAGATGCCACCGTCTTGGCCTTCTTCTTCGGCCGGGCCGTCTCGGCCGAGAGGTCGAGCTCTTGCTCTTCAGTGGGGATGTCTGCCTCGTCGGGGATCGTGAAGATGAAGTCATCGTCGTCCCTGACGGCGGCAGCGGAGGCCGTCTTGCGCTTTTGTGAGGGCGCCATGTTGGCTTTTCGAAGGGAATCGAGGGCTAGGAGCAGCTCTGTGAGGAATCCTGTCTATGCGCTGCTCGACGGATGCGAACTTCCCAATGGATAGTGGGGCGCGGGACCAAATTTTTTGGAGAGCTTGGAACTTTTTCTGCCAGGCGGTGGAAAGCGGCCTAGTGACACTCGCCCCACTGCGGCAATCCTGCAGCCCGCCAGCACGGATGGATCGTAGGGGGTTTGATGAAGAAAACACAGCGGCACTTCAGACCGTCAGATCACGAGGGTGAAAGAATGCCGAGCAGCTGGTCGATCCAGAAATAAGCAGATTCTGTTGTCTTTTGGCGAGATCCCTTTGCGAATCCGCAAACAAACAGAGCTCAAATGGATACAGATTTTAGATGGTGAACAAAATTGACTTTCACAGTTAAATCCGATGTGAGGAAGTTTCAGCAATTTGATTGACGGGTTCGAGTTCTTCTCCAGCTCGTGATCAAGCTCTTTATCATCCGCCTTCAGACAACCTCCTGTCTTCTCCTGCATGTAGATAACAGACAAGCCTACAGCGCCGTGCTTCAATATCGAGAGCTAAGACCACATCCGTCGCAAATTCCGGCTGCCTCATCAGCAATGCAAAACTCCACCCCAGCCCAGCCTTAGGTACCTAGCCGCCCATTTGGGGTGGCTCTCCAGGTTCGACGAAAAGGTATTAAGGGAATAGGTAGAGAAAACAACCCAGACGCCGCGCCATGGATATATGTGTGTATGTGCCCATCTCTTTTTCACATTCCTCGACGCCCAAACCCACTCAACACCCCCTGTTCGTGTTGTGGGAAATTTCGAGTGCGATTTTCGACTCGAGAACATTGTCGTCACCTTCTCCTTTCGCCGAGATCGTATTCCTCCCCTTCTGACTCGTCATCGCCCCTCTTCTTCACTTTTTGTGCTCGCATGTTCAAAACTTCCGATGACAGCAGGAATTTCTGCTCGTCAATCTCCCGCAGGCCCCCACCACCAGAAGGGCCCGCCTCTGGATGGTTTCGCTTATAATTACGCGGATTGTATGGAAGTTGTGGCTCATTTTGCGGCGCTGCCCCGGGTAGTTCGTGCTCCACGGCTTGTGGCGCTAGGTAAGGGTAAAATCCGTCCTTGGTCGGTGGTAGTTCCGCTTCAGCTTGCGGCTCCCCCAGCTTCCGGATGGCGCCCTTCTCCATGGCATAGTAGTCAGTCGTAGAGGCGTATGGCGGAAGGGGACCGTTTGCCGCCGCGGCCATCGATGGCTCCGAGTCATCCAGCTCCCATGAGAAGCTTCGGTCCTGAGCAGTGATGGGGCGTGGTGCCGGTGACGGTGCCTGGTATCGCTTGATAAGGGACTCGTCAGGTGGTACGGTAGGAGTGGTCATGGCTGGCGTCGGTGTGACACGGTTAGGTCCATATGATGTGATGATAGGCTGAGCGTGATGGCGTGGAGGAGAGGGCGAAGGGTCCCGGCCTGGGGTTTGATGTGGGATGTAGTTATAGGGATCCGGCATCAAGGGGATAGCGGGCATAGGTGGTATGCCCTCGCGGCTATCGGTGGAGATGGATCCAGCGCGGATGTTGAGATCAAGAGTCCGAGAGCTTGGGCGGGGTGTTAGGGTCGGCGTTACGGGATTCGGTCCGTACGAGGTAACGATGGGAATGGGTTGTGATTTGAGTCGGGCGGCCGAGAGTTCATCTCGGTCTGTCCAGTATGTCGTCGCATGTGGCAGATGCGGCGAGTGTCCTCCAGCCGGAGACACAGGATCCATGGAATGCAGAGACCGTATGTCGTCATATCCGGTGGAGCCTGGAAAGCCATCGTAGACGGGCTGGATGGGACATAACGGTTCGTCGGAGCGACCCGACGTCACTGATTCGGCGCCGCTACGCGCCATGGGGTATTTTATACCATGCCCATGGCGTCGCTCGCGGTTGATTATAGCGTCGGCGAGATCGCCGCCTTGTCCCTTTTTTCGACGTCGGAAGTAGAGGAACGAAGCCATGGCGCCGGCAATGCAGACGACGGTGATACCGATGCCTAAGCCGGCTTTCGCACCGGCACTGAGTTCGTTTCCCCCTCTCGGGGGCGCTGGGGAAGCCACGGCGGTAGCTGGGGTGTCCGACAAACTAGCAGCGTTGGCCGCTAACGCAGTCGCTGGGATCGCCGCCGCTATCGCTGTTGCGGTCGACGTTGTCTCGGGGGTTGAACGCAAGTCGACGATCGCTTGCGAACTGCCTCTTCGCTCGTCTGGCCGCAAGATAAAAGTTGGGCTATTGTCTTTACAGTCCCCAGAATCCGGCCTCAGTTCGAACCAGCAAGGGTCGGTCGAGGAAAAGTTCAGTTGAACAAGCTCGCTCCCAGACGGGCTTGCATGATCGATGCGTACTTCTGGAGCCGGTGAGGTTTGGTCAGCAATCAACGACAATCAAAAACACGCGCGTGTGAAAAGTGCGCAATCAAAGTCGCTGTTGCAGAAGCGGGAGCAAAATGTGCAAATAGTTGATGTCCCTCAGTCGCCCAAAGAGCGAGAAAAGAAATGGAGGGGCTTGCATCGATGCAGCGCTGGCTGCTTGGCGACGGGGAGGTGGAACAGCGCAAAAAAAAAAAGCCACTAACTCTCGGACGCTTGACCAGATCTGCCGCAAAAACACGACAGTGTCGGCCGCGAGATGGAAGACCGGAACGTCACGTTGATGGTCTCGAGATGGTAGAATTCATGTCCTGAGGTCGGGAAAAGAAAGCTGGCCCCACACGTATCGGCTGCGTTCGCGATCCCCCGGTTGAAGAGGCCGGGAATGAGTAGGGTGAGGATCACGTCGAGGAATCGCCCGCTCTTCCGTCGCAGGGTTGCAGTCGACCTTGTTCGGTTCACCGACGCCATCGCCGCCACGCAGCGAAATGAGCGTTTTGGTCTCACCAGGAGTCACGAAGACATTGGCGATAGCAAGAGGAGTACAGATCACGTTCGGGAAGGGTCGTGGAGAGTTGCTGCTGGGTGGCGGCATGAAATTGAGAGGGTCCTCGCACTCTCGTTCAAAAGCTGGCCCCAGCCTTCAGGAGGGTTTCGAGGACGGCCTCTCAGAGAGGGGGGGGAGTCAACGGAGCCACGGCCTGCCGGTGGGCTGGTGGGCTCGCGGGCTGAATGGCCAGGCCCGGCCCCCAAACTCTTGAACGTCAGAGAAACACAGAACGGTCCAACGCTGCCGGCCGCATGGAACCCGTTGGCCCTTCTGCAGACCGTTCAATGCATCATGATCACCAAACCTGCCCAAGCCAGACATTATCAGACGACCCGGCGGCGGACAAAGTCGTGGGAGCTGGTATTGCAAACCCACATCCACCTGCAGTACGAAGTGCGAAGCTGCATCTCTATCGACGAAGCTGCTGGTCGTCGTGTTCTGTCTCACGCAGCACCCACCCAGCCTGCACACGAGGTCGCACCACCCACCCGACCTTGGTGGTGGCTCTTCCCCGCCCCTCCCCCGGCCGCGCATCAGCCTCGCTACTTACCGCTGGACATCTCCGTAACCCGGCCCTTTGACTCGGGTCTTGATTACCTCGATACCAAAGTGCCTCGAGATTTCGATGGCGGCGATGGCCGTCTGACAATGTTTGAATATTCCAGTAAACTTGCCGTCTTGTCCCTAGTGGCGCGGGTTTGTTTGGCGGAATCCCACGCAGGACGACGCAAAGGGGCAAAGAAAGGAAACACAACGGCATTGACAGCCAGGCTCTGGGGCAGGTGCTCCCAGCCTGCTTCGCCCTGTCCCATAATTAACTGCCAAGCTGTCTGCGGGGCACAAGCGTCTAGCACGCGGCTCCTGATTGGAGACCAAGACCAGACCACAAGGTTCTCGATCCTTCCTGCCTCTTTTGCCCTGGGAGCTGAAAGCTCCGACCAGGAGGAGAGCGCGGGCGTCGGGGGCAAGCAGCTGGGGGAAAGCCGGACGAACAATCGAGATTGGATCTGTATTCAGCTCCCGACAAAAGGCCGAATCTCCCAAGCCGCAAAGCGCACCCGACCATCCCTTCCGACGGTCCCGACCCTTTGATGACTCCTTTTCTTCTTCTGAGGGTTCTTCCGCATGTCAACGGCACGTCTTAACAAGCTCTTTGGGTGTTGATCACGCGGTTGCCGCCGTTACGCGGGTGATGGAGACGGGGATGTGGCGAGTGTCGCAGCGGCCAAAGAGTTGAGGAGATCCTGCGCGCGCACGCTGCCGAAACAGGTTCTGATTGGCCACGGTCTCCAGATCGAGGGCCGCCAACCCATCAGCCCTAAGATCATTGGGACCACCCAGACCGTCGCGGTAAAACGACAATTCAACGGCCAGCCTACACGTTCCTCTCTGCACTGCACTAGGTTACCTAATCACGATATTTCATTTCACGGCCGCTTGGTGCAGCGAACTTCCACCCTGTCAAATCTGTCTCGAATCCGGATGGGGACGATGGCGTTGACGATGCTGATTGGGGCGAAGCCGCAGACAGCCTTGCGGGGGTCTGCCCACTTCCTGTCCCGTGGAAGCACTTTAAAACGTGGCAAGCCCTGCGGGCAGCGCCGCACTCGTGCAGCTCATGGACAAGAGAGGTTGAAAGATGTTGCCAACTCGGGGCATTACTCCGGTACTCTACACGACACCGGTTCCCGGCGTGATTCGGGTATCGTGTCAAGAGATAGCTACACGTCGTGGAGAGTTGGTATTGTGGTTGAGCGGCCGCCTCAACCAACAAAACGGAAGCCTCATTCTCTATTTGACGGGAAATGCCAACGCTCAAGCTCAAGTGTAGGGTAGACTGGAAACCCCAGGCCGCCAAGCTAAGGGTTATAACTCCAAACCTCCAGCTTTCTTGCTTGGTAAAGTGTGTCTGGATGTCGGTCAGTGAATCCGGATAAGCAGGAGCTTGGTAATGACTGATACACATACCTTCGTTCGGCCCAGGAGAACCTGATGAGCCCTCCATCTGAAGGTTAATGATGCTAACAGTGTCAACGCCTGTTAGACCGATTTTCTGCCCCGTCCAGTAATGGGCGACATCTCGATCGACTCACAGATACATGGGCTGGCCGACAAAGCCCCGGCCATACTGCGTCTCGATCAAGTTCCCATCCATGAAGAACTTGACCGCCACATCTCTCCCATTCTGGTCGCGAACCTCGCATCGGATCTTGTGGAACTCTCCCGGTGACGGGTAGTTGACGTCTCGGGCCCGCACTTGGGACGACGTGTTGAAGGTGTTGAAGGAGATCTTGCCGCTACCCTTCCACTCAGCCATGTCGATCTCGGGCGGCCATCCTTTGACACCAGTCAGCCAGAAGGCGGGCCAGGTTCCTCGTGTCGTAGTTGCGCGGAACTCGCCAAGGAAGTCAAAGCCACCACCGCGTGTCACGTTGAAATGCTCCTTAGCATGGATGGCGCCCGATAGGTATTTGATGGCTATTTGCTTGCCGCCGTGCGAAGCTGGCTTCTCACCATTGACTCGCTTCGCCGTGATAGTGAGAGTGCCACCGGAGACAGTTACCTGAGATTTGGCCATGCGCGCTGCTCCATTGTGGTCGGTGCCCCAGGGGTAATCGTAGCCCCATTCAGCATCAAAGTTGGGCTGGGAATCGAGACTCGTAACGGGGATTGCAACTTGCTTTGCGGTCACGGCATGCAGCCAAGACAGGCAACAGAACAGCAATGCTGCCAGAGGGCTGAAGATATATCTCATCTTTGCCAGTCTTCTCATGAATACGGACTGGCACCCAATGCTCCAGTATCGGAGGTCGAAATCGAACCCTTGAAGGCAACGGCGTCAATATTCAGAAGCTTTTGACTAAGGTTTATCTTATGGGGAGCACTATAACACACGTAGCCCCATCGGGCACCACCAATGGCCGATTTCTCCGGGTGGCCGTAGCCGGCAGTGGTGGTTGAAGCTCTGACTTCATCCAGACGAATTGCTTTGGATTTTCTGGTCTGAGTGATATGTTAGGCATGATGAATGGTGGATGAATAGCAGACGAATATAGCCGGAGGGATATCTATTCATCACACTCTACATCCGACTTTAACTACTGCACGAATACGACTTCAACTTGTTCGAGATATAAGATACCTAGGAAAACGCCTGCCCAGGAAACAGTTGGAACCAAAGTCAAACTCGAGCTACACGGGATAAATGAGCAGCTTGAATATGTTAGCTCACCTCCGGCCTGTCATCAAACGGCAAGAAAGTAGAAGAATGGATTACTCGGAACAATCTTTTTGTGAAGGTCGTCTGCTAGTGCGCATGGCGTTCTCCGACAATCCCTGCTGCGGTGGGGTTGTGGTGATGCCGGGGGCCGGCATCCTTTGTTAACCCCAGAGCCATGGTACGTAGTGTAGATGACTTAGGCCGAGCCCACCGGGCCCGGGCGAAAAGAGTTGAGGATCAACCCCGTTCTTGAATATCAGATGGGATTAGTCAGGAACTACCAAACTGCAAATCTCCACATTGCCGGTATTCCGGGCATCTAGGGACGTATGCATCTTCGTTGGAAACCAATTTTATGGAACAAATCAAAAGTATTGAAGCAAGCCGGTCGCCGAACCTCTGCCCCATCAATGAGTGAAATCTGATGCCGAACCGCCCCAGTCTGTTCCGCTCTCCGTTGCCCGATGGCAAGCGCAATGGGCATAGGTTTGCCAATGCGTGGAAGCTGTGGACCCCTACCCCTCCTTCCCCATCTGCACATTGTCTTCGATCCACAGTTCCGCCGCCGTGCGACAGCAACAACAGCCCTTTATAGCCGCATCTCGCTCTCGCTCTATCTCACAATACAATGGCGCCGCTTCAACCACGAACTATCTCCCTCCCGGCCAACAGCTAGCACTCCCTCCAAAATGGCCGCCGACCACACCGCCAAGTGGGAAGCCCAGCTCAAACGCAACCCCCACGGCAACTTCAAAGAAGTCGAAGCCTCACGACCCCCTTTCGACACCTCGTCCACCTTCCGCTACACCCAGACCCCAAACCCCTCGTGGACGTTCGGCTCTGGCGGTAATGCCCTCGCCCAGGCCTCTCCGCCAGGCCACGTCTCCATCGACCCATATGCGGCAGAGCGGCCCGCAACCTTCAACTACAAGCTCTTAATCAGTGCCATCATCCCCCGCCCGATTGCCTTCTTATCAACTCGCTCTGCCGACGGTACTTCCACCAACCTCGCCCCGTTTAGCTACTTCCAGATGGTGGCACACGATCCGCCCCTCTTCGTCGTCGGCTTCTCGGGCCCCCTCGACGAGTCGCGCACCAAGGATAGTCTGCGCAACCTGGCTGCTGCGGGGGAGTGTGTGATTAATATCATCGGGGAGGACTACATTGAGGCAGCCAACAGCACGAGCGTCAATGCCCCCTACGGCGTTAGCGAGTGGGAAGTGTCTGGGCTGACACCCGTGTACGACTGTGAGACGGTCAGGGGGGTTGCGCGGGTCAAGGAAGCGGTTTTCAGCATTGAGGCAAAAGTGGAGAGTCTGAGGGAGTTTGAGAGCCGGGCGATGCCAGGGAAGAAAAATGCGACGATGGCAGTGCTGGAGGGAACACGGTTCTGGGCGAGGGAGGACGCGATTAACGAGGAGAGGAATCTGCTGGATCCCAAGGTCTTGAGGCCGATGAGCAGACTGGGGGGGATTACGTATGGGAGGGTGACGGAGGCGTTGGAGCTGCCGAGGCCAGATTTTGAGAAGGATGTTGGGGGGGTGGAGGGGATGGCGAAGCTGAAGGAGAAGAAGTTGGCGAATTAGAACAGATGGGTAGAGACAAGGATAGAAGCATGGAATATTTCTCAGCATCAATAATAGCCTTGGAACACAGTGCAAGGATGCTGTCTTGCGGGTATTTCTATTCCTCATATATCAAATTGTAATGGGAAAGTGACTTTCATCAGAAACACTACAAAACGACTCCAGATTTGCGTGAGGCCGACACACTCAGGCTGATCTTGATGGTATAGTTTTCCCATATACTATTGCCTTGGACAGACAAAGCGTTATATAACCCCCGGGAAAAACCTAGCACGATTTGGTACAACGACACCCCGGTATTCCGTGTAGACCTACAGAAGCAACCAACCAGGCAGATCGAAATGGAAAGACATAAATTTCCCCGAAGCACAGCAGGACCTCCAACTCCAACTCCAGCCATAGCCCCAAATTTAGCATTGATCGCCGCTCCCTGCTCATAAAAACGGAACCAACTCAAAACCGCGGGCCCGTCACATCGTGACATCAACAGCAAAATACTTGGCGGATTTATTTACCCCAAAACAACTCCAGTATGATGTGTGCAACCGACAGTTCAACCCCAAATGCTCACGATCCCGCTCTCTCGAAGTACACAACATATACTACACAAACAACTAGAAGAGGAAAAAGGCCAACACCGATGAAACCAGCCAGAACAGCCTAACTCAACTCATTTCAACTCTCTCTGTTAGTCAGCAGAGCAGGGCAGCTGGGTATCGAGCTGTATGTATCACGCCGGATCACAGAAGGGGTATTTTGGGGGGGACAAAAACAAGACTTCTCGCCCAACGCCCAACATCCAAAGAAAAAGACAGCAAAGACAAGAACAATCAGAGATATAAATCCTGCCCAACACTCGACAAGATATACTCTACCCCCAAGCCCGCCTCAGCCTCATGTGCCCGTAGCTGCTCGAGAATGACATCGCCTGCGGCAGGTCCATCGTTAAGCTTGTCCTTGACGTGGATGACGACGACCTTGAGCCCCTTTAGGGGCGGGCCGGAGTCGTTAGGGTTCGTGGTCATCTCGACGTCTTGTAGGGTCATTAGGGCAGTAGGCGTGGCGAGGTGTGGTGTTTCGACGTTGGGACTTGCGGTGGGGAGGCTGTCGTAGCGCTTGGTTGTGTCGATGCCTGGTGGATGGCCGGCCTTGACGGTCTTTGGGGAGATGGGTGACTCGCCCGACTCACCTGTGTGTGTGCGTGAGATGCTGGGGTTGCTGGTGACGCTGGGGGACTGCTGGCTGGGTTTTCTGCGGGCGAGCAGGGCGCCACCATCGGAGCCCTGGCGCTTGCGTTTCTTCTCACTGCCGCTGCCATAGCCGCTGGCGCTGCTGCCCTGCATGCGACCTTGGCGGACAGCCGCGTGATATACTGTGACCTCGGAAGCGAGTGATGCCATTTCCTCGGCGATGAAACGCGGCGTGAGATGACCGAACAAGCGGTCCACGGACTGGGAGTCATCGTAGCTGCTCTCGAGGAAGATGGCGGCGAGCTTGCCAGATGCAATTTTGGGCGCTGCCTCTGTCCACACCTGCTGATTACGTGGAGACAGACTGACACTGTCGGGCTCGACGTCGCCGAAGACGAGTATTTCACGGCCCGTAGTGACGTCGCGTATAAAGTAGGCCGAGCTGTCATAGACGCATACGGATTCGCCGGTAGAGCTGTGGGCAGAGATTGAGTCGGAGCGGGCGGAATTACCAGTAGTAGCAGGGGCGGCGCTGGTATGGTTGGGACTCTGCTGATCGCGGGCCTGCTGAGACGAGTTGTGATGGGCAAACGCGCGAGGCGATAAGAGGCTGGCACCCATGCCTATGGCGTGGGGTCCGAACAGGGAGCCATCAAAGCTGCCAGGCCGTACACTGCCGCTACCACGATGAGTGTGGCGTTCGATGCAGTGACCATGGCTGACACCCCATGTCTTGACCGAGAGTCCGTCACTGACTTCGATATAGCCCTTGTTGTCACCGTCTCCCAGCGCAGGTGAGCCTCCCTCGACAAGGCGCATATAAGTCACGAGGCCCGCGCCGTTATTCTCATCACTGAGATTAGGCCATATCACGTTATTGAAAATATGCGCCTTGAAGGCAGCGATGGTGCTTGGTAGCCCAGCCAGACGCTTTGGCCGGTTACCGGGTAGGCCGGCTGTATTGATGACGAAGCCTGAGATGTGGTCGAGATGCGGGTGAGTAATGAGATATGTGTCGATCAAGGCCCCGTGGATGTGGCTGGCGTTAGATGACGCTTTGGCATATGGGACCTCGAGTCCGGCAAAGGGCCCTGAAGTCAAAGTGTGAGGAAGAGAAAGTTCCTCAGTCTCGCCGAGACCTTTTGGTTGTGTAGCCTCGAGGATGTTGGTAATGGCGCCGAGATGCACGCCAGCATCGACGGCAATAATGGAGCCTCTTTTCCACCCCGACTCAACTGAGCGCACCAACAGCGCTGTGACGTTCGTTTCTAGAGGGCCTCCACCAGATCCCTGTTCATGTTAGCCACTGAGGGCGAGGTTTGCATGCCCTAGACACCCCGCGGACAAAGACAAGACATGTAGGGACAAGCTAAGCACCCGAGACTGTGCGATACCAAACAAAGAGCGAGGATAAGGACCATCCTGGTCATCATACGAACAAACGGCCTCTTCCTCGCTGACTCGTCAAGAGGCCTCTCTGCGCGGAAGCAGACCCAGGAATAAAGAACACAAAGAAGACAGCAAAATCAAACGAGGCGGAGCAAGTGCAGCACAAACTCTGATGAGACGCCTCTAGGCCTCGATAAATCCCAAGTTGGGTGGGGAGGGGTCTACAAGCAAATGCAGTCGTCATGTGGGCCGTGTGGGGATAGAGGGGCGGGGAAAGGAGAGGGAAAGGAAAAGGATCAAGAACAAGTGCAGAAACCCCTCCAGAAGAAAAGAAGAAAAAAAACCTCGGATAAGATACAAGCATTCTTTGCAACTCACCAAGACAATAACATGCAAGGCTGCATCCGATGCAGAGGAGTTTCTCCCGTTCCGGGTTCCCATTGCTTCTCCGCCGCCGCCGCCACCACCCATGATGGGAAAAGAAGCGCGCCTATCCCGGCGCCAAATTGGCCACTTTGCGCGGGGTGCAGATCGCGGATGTGCAGACGCAGGCGCGGGCACGCGGGGGAAAGCCTATGGAGGGGCCGGACTGGATTGTTTTGGTGGAGCTGGACCTTAGATTTTTGAGACAAGACAAGGAAGGACCTGTCTCGCTGTGCAACGGGAATGGCTGTTGCTCCTCTTGCTGGGGATGTTGCGACTCGCGTTCTCTACCGAGAGTAAAAGCAGCGAGTTAGATCGATTTGGGAAGCTCGACAGATGCAGAGCGGGTTGGCGATAAGCGGGGCGTGCGATTGGAAGGCTCTCGGGGGATGTGGTTGTCTTGGATTCGCACAATGAGCGACAAGAGGGCAGTTGTTTTGGGGAGTCCGCGGGGTTGGTTGCGGTTTTATCAAACTTCTGCTTTCCACCCGTGGCTTTTCTGAATGCTTCCTCAAAGCGGTTGTATGGGGTATGCACACACCCAAATGCGATGCGACAGGGTTGGCAGGGTGGTTTTTGCTCGAGGCCAACCTGGCAAGGTTGTTGGGAATGTGAGCGTGAAAGGCTCCTGCTGATGCACGCAGACTTGGACAGATACGCCAGGCCAGGTGGATGCCGGGTTAGGTATTTTGTCTGCCTGCTTTCTTTTTCATGGATGCGACGGCACTGCCGAACCGTCTCCTTTTTGTGATCTAACCTTGCTCCCGTCCCCGAGCGGCCGGTCAGGCCGTTTTGGACAAGGCAATACGACGAAGCTTGTGGGAGGGCGCGGCTTGGTTGGTGAGAACCTAACCAAGATCCAGGGGCTTCTTGGCGCCACCTTCCCTTATTCTCGAGATTCCCCAACTTCCCACTTCTTATGCCACCACCGGAATTGCAAACATTGTCAAACGAAAGAACGCATGTGCGAGAACATGCATAAGCGCGTTTTGGTCAAGCAGGTTTGAGGGCGGGGGGATCCATTTTGTACCAAACTTGAACCTTACGACCCCCAGCCTCGAGCGCCTAAGAACAAAGAACAGTGCGAAGCCAAGCGGGGCAGGGTTCCCACCATGTAAACATACAGGACAAGACGAGATGGCGTCTAGATTCTTCTGTCAAGTCGCCTTGCACTTACTTCGTCTGTTGCCTTGTCCAACAGGTCACCAATGGAGACCCCCGCCTTGCAGGGCTCACGAAGGTACCTGCAGCAGCCCAGTGCAGTGGCTGCCGGACATGCCCGTCAGGTACCGCTGCTGTCAGGGTCGCCGCAGAAGAGAACGTTCCTCGTCCCGAAAATCGAGCCCACAGTTTTCGCAAAGACCCAACATGCCTTGCGCTGGGTCCTCCGATTTGCTGCACTTCCAGCCGCTCCCTCCACATTTGGGTGCTGAGGCCAACGACCAGAGCTGGGAAATGGTGAGGCGTTCAGTCCGCTATGCCATTTTGGACTTGCCGCCTTACACCTAACCCCCGTCTGCATGTCACCAGTCACAAACTCACTCGTAAATAATGCATGTATTTTTTTGGCGGTTGGTTTGCTCTTTCAAGACTCTGTATTCTTTTAAAATGTCTAAAATAAAAAATGCTCGCTTGCTATGCTTTCGAAAATGGATATCCAATGCAACGCTGTCTTGTTTCCAGATTCTCTTTCTTTTTTCCCCCTCCTAAGCATTCTACGGCTTGCGCATAAGTGAATGGCATTGGAGGGAAAACGGTAAAGGAAGGAAGAAAGAAAGAAAGGAAGAAAGAAAGAAAGAAAGAAAGAAAGAAAGAAAGAAAAAAATATATGGGAAAGAAAGAAACGAGAGGACGGATAGGATGAACCTGTCCGAGCTTAGCTTTCCTTGTTCTCCTCGACCTCTCTTCGGCCTGGCCCCCGGTGTTCAGTCACTCACGAGGGCTAGCCCACTCACACGGAGTGGAGCTTCCGGGGGTCCTTGCCTGTCTCCCTCTTCTCGGTGTAGCCGCTGACGTCGCGCCGTTGCCGCTTGGCCAACCTGGTGACCCGCTCTTCGAGTCGATCATTGTGTAGAAGAGCAAGTTCTTTGGCAGCATGCAGGACGGTCTCGGCGTGCTCCGGGACCGTGGCCAGCACTTGCTCGCGAATGTGCTGGGGCTGGTCACCAAGAAGATCCATCATCTCGTGTGCCTGCGACCGAGTGACATGTGGACTGCCTGCGAGAACTTGCTGGATGCAGCCTACCATGTCCCTGCTTCGCTTGCGAGTCCGGGGACTGCCACTTTGTTGCTGGCTGTGGAGGGCATGGAGCTGCTCCTGTGGCAGCTGTAGAGGATACAGGGCCTGTGGTGGTTGCGGGTGGTGAGCTGCTCCCTCGGGGAGGCCGTGGGCCTGGACCCTGTCGGTCGCATCACCCTCAGCGTCCTCATCAAGCTCCGCTTCTTCCCGCCGCCGCTTGTTCTGTGCCCGCTTGAGGCTGAGGAACTTGAGCAGGTTACCTCGGTGCAGGTCGATATTGGCACCACCTCGTCGGTCGCGAGTCTCGCGACGGCCCTTGACTTCGAGGTTAAGGTGCATATCCGTGAGCCTGAACCACAGGAAGTCCTTCTTTTTCTTGGCCGGCACAGTGTCCATCAGCGAGATGTCCGTGAAGGGGGTGCCGAGTAACTGGGCATGTTGTCTCTTCATCTCCGCGCGGGGGAGCTGTGCCGCCTGCCACACCGCGAAAACATTGAAGAGGCTCTCATGGTCACGCGTAATGGACATGGGATTTCGTGTCTCTCGCGGGAGAGACCGGTTGTCAGCCTTGATTCTGAACCCCCACAGATCATAGCCGTAGTTTGCAAGAAATCCCAGGTCGAAAATGTCCTCAAAACACCAAAGGTGCATGAAACCGGCGTAGTGGAAAGGGTCTGACGTCCCGTCTGTCGTCATTCTGGGAACCTCGTCGAAAGCGACGCGGAGGAATCCCTTTAGAATGGTGCCGCTCTTTGCTGGGCACTTGATGTAGCGGCATTTGCTTCCACCCGACGACTGGTAACGGTTGTTAACTTGCGCCGGCGAGTTCTGGATCCAGATGGTAAACTCCTGCCGCGGCGAACCCGACCCTGGAGGCGGACCAAGAAAAAACTGGATGAGCTCTTCTTTGCTTAGCTTGATACCTGGATGAAGCTCGGGTCCGCCTTGATAGTAAGTGAATGTATGCCGCTTTTTTCCTGTCGTATCTCTGATGACGGGGCCCCAGTTTGGGAAAGGGCCCGGCTTCTGATACAGTTCCGCGGGGTCGTTGCTTGGGTCGAGCTTTGCGCGGCGGTTGTGGTCGATCTTTTTCCCCGGGACATTGATGTCTGGGATAAGCGAGTCTGAATTGTCTGCAGTTGACGTGGAAAGGTTGTGCGGGGGGTATTGATGCCCATCATTCTGAACTGGTGGCTCCGCGGGAATCGGGAATGTCAGCAGCTGGAAGGGTTGAGGAACTGACTGGGCCAAAGTCGGCAGCCCGTGATAATCAATGCCGCTTTGAGCCGAAGAACCAAGAAGCCCATGACCATCGAACTGGTCGAAGTTGAATGCCATGCCCGTGGGGGGCTCCTGTGGAACTTTGGCCGTCTCGGCGACGGGATGTGGGTTAATGCTGGACTGGACCGTGGTGTTGGGGAATGTCTCTGGCGCCAGCGCCGGCGCCGGGCCCGAAGCCGAAGCTTGAGGCTCCCCGGCCTCAGAATAATATTTAGAGAAAGATAGAAGTCTAAGAGGCTCATCATAGCTGTCCCCGAAAAGTGAGCCGTCGAAACCGGCGTAGGGATCGGCGTCATCCCGAAACGGGGCTCCCGAGGACGACATGGCTGCTGTCCGATGTGTAACGCTAGTTGAAACTACAAATGACAAGATGCACTAGAGCGATATAACTGTGCGCGTCTCGGTAATGATGTATCGATGCTGTGAAGTGAAGGTGCAGCTCTGCTGCTGGTTCGAATATGAAAGAAAAATTGTATTTTGCTACTACGCTAGATGGGCAAGTACAGCGGAAGTCGGGGTCTGATATATGTACGGCTGCACTGTTCAATGAATACCGACACTTGTCGAGGAACTCCGGGACTCGAGGCTGGGAACAAGAAATACATTGTGAAGTGACAGGACTTTGTGTCTATTTGTAGACGACAAAGGCAACAAAGCCTGCCTGCAATGGATGCTTTTCATGGTTCCCTGCAACAAAGACGCACTGTCGCTATTGTCTTGTCGGATGTCCCTGCCGGTTTACATGTCAGTCTCTAGCTCTGAAGCCTTGTGTGCAAACATGTCCAGGGCCGGGGGTTTGATCAGGAGAGTTGTTGCATTTTATCAACACAACATTGTTCAGAACAGGTCTGTGAAATGCGGAATTCTCATCATATAGATAGGGAGATATGCTGTAGGTGGAAGTGGACTCACTGTAGATGGTTAAACTATCTTGGAGCATCGCGCTGGCATCGGCCAGCTTGGAGAAGACGGTCGAGGATTTTATTGCGAAGTTGCTGGAGAATCGAAATGTGCTTTTACGGAAATTTTCTGGAGCCCCACATCGGGCCGGATTATGCTTCCGGGTGGTCTGGGCGTTGAGCTCGGGCCATTATTCGAAAGGGCGATGCGGCATGCTGTTTAGCCAAATTGGGCAAACTGTCAGGCATGGCTTGTATACCCCGCGAGTCACGAAGGGGGGGCGCCGTTGACTGATGATCGGATGACCCGGATGGCCCTGCTCAGTGACAGTGAGGGTGTTTTATGGTTACCTATATATCACTATGAGAAAAACAAGAATACTTGGCGCAGAGTCGGGCGACAAAGATATCGGAACACTCGCGGCTCCAGGTCTACTTAGCGTGCTACCGTCTGGGGGGTTGGCGCCCGGGCAAGGGTCTGATCGAGGTGCCTGACAGGGCCCTGGCTAGGTGCCTTCTTCAGCCCCGCCATCCAGTATCGGCCAAATCGAGCGATCCCAAGCACCGACCTACGTCACAACCCTACAACTTGAACAACCCGTTTGACCTCTCCGGGCTCGATTGTGCAGACGCGTGGGCTAAAGCGACAACCGTGGCGTGCCTGACGCTGCATCTGCAGGCGACAACGATTTTTCGGTAGCTTTCCCCTTGGTGACAAGGCGTCGACGGCGTTTGCGACGTGGGCCTGGCCTTGTGCCACGCCACACCTGGTTTTGTATTCAAACGGTTCCTGCTTGACGCCGACACAATGACCGACCTCAATACTACATTACAGGCCCAGCTCGACGAGCTGGAGAGAGAGCTAGAGGTGGGTTATTACCGTGCCGCATCCTGCTCGCCTAGGCGAATTGAGTGACAGCCGCTGATGAGTTTTTATGTTGTCTTCGTAAAAGGAAGGGGACATCACGGCCAAAGGGTAAGTCGATCTACAGGCATGGAGGAATAGACCGTCTAATGAGCTTCTTCATTCCAGTTACCAGAAGCGGAGGGCCCAGCTCCTTGCCCAGTATGGCTTCGGTGACATCCCCGAGCCGCACTCCCAGCCGCAATCGCGGGGCGGTCTTCGAATACACTCCCCTGACAGCTCTTCCCATCCCTCTAACGATAGTCACCGAGCTGCGGCCCTGTCAGTTCTGAGTGTAGGCTCGTCAGCAGCCCGCTCCCCAGATTCAGGAGGCTCTCCGGCGCCGTCTCCGTTTGGCCCACTCGATACACACCCCGCCTCGCTTCTCGCGCCCGGAGGTCCCATGGCGGAGCACCGCCCTACTATGAACCATCACGATTCCCTCTTTCTCGGACCCTCGGTAAACGAGACGTCGACTCGCTCTGCCACCATGGTCTCGGGCGACTACGCATTCAACCCAGAGCTCCACGGGTACGCAGATGTGTTGGAGCAGAATCCCTATGATCGAACTGGCTCTTTTGTGGACGCGCAGGCACAGGCGTACTTCTCCGACTTCGCTGGCCAGCAGCCCTACGACCAGATGGCTTCGGGCGAGTATGGTGGGCCGCAGAGGTACTCTTCAGGTGATGCCTTCTCTCCCACCGCTGCTATGGCGCCCCCTATGTTGACGGCCAGCGATTTGCCGCCCCCAAGCGCTCTCGAGTACCAGCTTCCCCTCGAGCCGCGCGAGGTGCCGTTTGCCATCCATGATCCCCACAACCCTAACACACCTATGTCTAACTTTGACAACATCGCGGCTGTGCTCAGGCACAGAGGCCTCACGACATCGAAACTCCCAGCTTACTGGGTGCTGGATAACAAGGGCAAAGAGATTGCTTCCATTACTTGGGACAAGCTCGCTTCACGGGCAGAAAAGGTGGCGCAGGTTATTCGTGACAAGAGTTCGCTCTACCGCGGTGATCGTGTAGCACTTATTTATCGGGACTCGGAAATTATTGACTTCGCCATTGCCCTGCTCGGGTGCTTTATCGCGGGCGTCGTAGCGGTTCCTATCAACGAACAGCAGGACTACCAAAAGTTGAACATGATACTCAACTCCACCCAGGCGCATTTGGCTCTCACCACTGACAACAACCTGAAGACGTTCCAGCGCGACATTACGACGCAGAAGCTAAATTGGCCCAAGGGGGTAGAATGGTGGAAGACCAACGAGTTCGGCAGTTTCCACCCCAAACGGAAAGAGGACATTCCGCCGCTCTCCGTTCCAGATCTTGCCTACATTGAGTTTTCGAGAGCACCCACTGGCGACCTGAGGGGTGTTGTGCTAAGCCACAGAACCATTATGCACCAGATGGCCTGCCTCAGTGCCATTTTCACTACCATTCCCGGCAATGGCCCGGCCGACACTTTCAACACGTCACTGCGAGACAAGAACGGACGTCTGATAGGGGGCAAAGGGGGCAGCGAGATCATTCTGTCTTACCTTGATCCTCGCCAGAGCATCGGCATGATCCTTGCCGTTTTGTTCAATGTCTATGGCGGCCATACAACGGTCTGGATGGAAAACAAAGCTGTGGAGGTGCCGGGTCTGTATGCCCACCTCATCACCAAGTACAAGCCCACACTCATGGTTGCTGACTACCCGGGACTCAAACGAGCGGCCTACCACTACCAGCAAGATCCAATGATGACTAGAAATTTCAAGAAAGGCATGGAGCCCAATTTCCAGTCGGTCAAGATGTGTCTCATCGACACCCTCTCGGTCGATTGCGAGTTCAACGAGCTTCTTGCGGACCGCTGGTTCCGCCCCCTGCGCAATCCACGCGCGAGGGAGGTAGTAGCTCCAATGCTTTGTCTCCCCGAGCACGGCGGGATGCTCATCAGCATCCGCGACTGGCTCGGCGGCGAAGAGCGCATGGGCTGCCCATTGAAATTAGAAACCGGATCGGACGCTGGGTCAGAAGTCCACAGCGATAAAGAGAAAGGGAAGGAAGAGGAGCCTACGCCTGCGCCTTCAAACGGCTTCGGTAGTCTCCTCGGCGGCGGAACAGTCACGGCGACCGAGCAGCGCGCTAAAACCGAGCTGAGCGAAGTTGTGCTGGACAGAGAGGCTTTGAAGTCCAACGAGGTTTTGGTGATTGCCATCGGAGAAGAGGCGAAGAAGAAATCCTCCAATGAATCGGCCGTCCGCGTCGGCGCCTTTGGGTATCCTATCCCCGATGCTACGCTCGCCGTAGTCGATCCTGAGACTGGGTTACTTGCCTCACCGCACTCGATTGGCGAGATTTGGGTTGATTCACCTTCCCTCTCTGGGGGTTTCTGGGCGCTGCCGAAACACACGGAGCAGATTTTCCATGCCCGCCCCTACAAATTCGAACCTGGCGAGCCAACGCCGACGGCGGTGGAGCCTGAATTTCTCCGAACGGGGCTGTTGGGAACCATAATCGAAGGCAAGGTGTTTGTCCTGGGCCTCTACGAGGACCGGATCCGACAGAAGGTGGAGTGGGTTGAGCACGGTACCGAGGTCGTGGAACATCGCTATTACTTTGTCCAGCACCTTGTTGTGACCATCATGAAGAACGTGCCCAAGATCTACGACTGCTCGGCCTTTGACGTCTTTGTCAACGAGGAGCATCTTCCCGTTGCGGTACTCGAGTCTCAGGCAGCGTCTACTGCTCCGGCAACCAACGGTGGCCCACCCCGACAGCTCGACACAGCGCTGCTGGACTCGCTCGCTGAACGGTGCATGGATGTCCTGATGCAGGAATACAATCTCCGCGTCTACTGTGTGTTGATCACGGCGCCGAATGCACTCCCCCGGGTGCAGAAAAATGGGCGCCGAGAGATTGGCAACATGCTTTGCAGGCGTGAGTTTGACCTCGGCAACCTCCCCTGTGTTCATGTCAAATTCGCGGTTGAGCACGCCGTCTTGAACCTGCCCATTGGTGTCGATCCTATCGGGGGTATCTGGTCGCCAATGGCCTCTGCCTCCCGCGCTGAGATTCTCGATCCCACGGATAAGCAGTACTCAGGCATTGATCGCAGGGAGGTCGTCATTGACGATCGAACATCCACTCCTCTCAACAACTTCTCAAGCATCACCGATCTCATCCAGTGGCGGGTGGCTCGACAGCCCGAGGAACTGGCTTACTGCACCATTGATGGCCGTGGCAAAGAGGGCAAAGGCATTACGTGGAAGAAGTTGGATACAAAGGTCGCTGCTGTTGCCGTCTATCTCAGGAACAAGGCAAAGATCCGCCCGCGCGACCATGTCGTTCTCATGTACACGCACTCTGAAGAATTCGTCTACGCGATACACGCCTGTATCAATCTTGGTGCCGTCATCATTCCGGTGGCGCCGATGGACCAAAACCGGCTGTCCGAGGACGTGCCGGCTTTCCTGCACCTGCTGGCAGATTACGGAGTGAAGGCAGTGCTGGTCAATCAGGATGTGGATCACCTGCTCAAGTTGAAGCCGGTAGCTCAGCATATCAAGCAGTCGGCCCAAGTTCTCAAAGTTTCGGTCCCCAATGTGTACAACACGACGAAGCCGCCCAAGCAAAACAATGGGTTGCGTGACCTAGGCATCACCATGGATCCGGCATGGGTCCAGCCCGGCTACCCCGTCGTTATCTGGACTTACTGGACCCCCGATCAGAGACGGCTCGCCGTCCAGCTCGGCCATGATACCATCCTCGGCATGTGCAAGGTTCAGAAAGAAACGTGCCAAATGACAAGCTCACGTCCTGTGCTTGGCTGCGTGCGAAGTACGACGGGCCTGGGCTTCATTCACACCTGCCTGATGGGCATCTACATTGGCACGCCCACCTATCTTTTGTCGCCGGTCGAATTTGCGCAGAACCCAATGTCACTGTTCCTGATCCTATCTAGGTACAAGATCAAGGACACATATGCGACTCCCCAGATGCTCGACCACGCGATGAGCATGATGCCAGGGAAGGGGTTTACACTGCATGAACTCAAGAATATGATGATCTCGACGGATGGCCGGCCTCGACCTGACGTTTTTCAGAAAGTCCGCTTGCACTTCGCGGCTACGAGTCTCGACAGGACGGCGATCAACACCGTCTACTCCCACGTCCTAAACCCAATGATTGCTTCACGGTCGTACATGTGCATTGAGCCCATTGAACTTTGGCTGGACACAAAGGCACTGCGTCGCGGCTTGGTTTACCCTGTCGATCCGGAGCGGGATCAGAGGGCCCTGCTGATTCAGGATTCCGGCATGGTTCCCGTATCAACGCAGATAGCTATTGTCAACCCAGAAAGCCGACAGCTGTGCAGCGACGGCGAATTCGGTGAGATTTGGGTCGATTCGGAAGCCTGCGTCAAGGCTTTTTACGGGTCTAGGGACGCTTTTGATGCTGAGAGATTCAACGGGCGAACTGTCGAGGATCCCAGTATTCGCTACGTCCGCACTGGAGATCTTGGGTTCCTGCACAGTGTAAGCAGGCCAATCGGCCCCGGTGGCGCCCTCGTAGACATGCAGGTTCTCTTTGTGCTAGGGAGCATTGGCGAGACGTTTGAGATCAACGGCCTTAGTCATTTCCCCATGGATATCGAGTACTCGGTCGAACGCTGCCACAAAAATGTTGTCCCGGGTGGCTGGTAAGTCTTATGTGTTGATGCTCTCTCCTAATCGCATGCCACTAACGCTTTGTTTTCAGTGCCGTCTTTCAAGCTGGTGGCCTGGTCGTTGTCCTGATCGAAGTTGCTCGCAAGGCTTATCTGGCGTCTATGGTCCCAGTTATTGTCAATGCCATTTTGAATGAGCACCAAATTATCGTCGACATTGTGGCCTTTGTGAACAAGGGAGACTTTCCTCGAAGTCGTCTTGGCGAGAAACAGCGCGGCAAAATCCTCGCCGGCTGGGTCAGTCGGAAGATGCGGACCATGGCCCAGTTCGCCATCAAGGACATGCACAGCGCTGTCTTGGGACCGCCGGGCACTTCCAGTGGTGAGCCCGGCCCAACTATCCCGAATGTCGCTGAGGACATGCCCCGTGGCAGCATGGGCAGTTTCCGCAGCTCTGGCGGCGGACCCATGTACCCATTTCCGGGAATAAGTAACCTGCGAAATGTTGAGCATGCCCCGCATATCATGGAGCAGCGCGAGCTCGAGCAGGAGGCTGGCGCTCAGCATCCTTACCACACCGCGCCTGCACAGTTTGGCCCAGCCGAGATGCCAGCGGATGAGAAAGACATAGACCCTGAGCAGACGCCCACCAAGAACACAAAGTATAGCAATCGTGTCAGTGTGGCTGCCTTGCCTCACGGTTACGACCTGCCCGACTTTGATCGGTTTGGCTCCGAATCCGAAGACAATGCGGCACCCCCAATGGTCGGCCCCAAGCCTACCAATGTCAGTGTCGGCTCACCGCCCACAACAGTATCAGTTCCTCCTCAAGGTCCACCCCAGATCAGGCTTCCCGGGGTAGATGGGCGTGAGTCTCTGGACGACTGGGATCTAAGACCAGGGAGCATGGTACAAGGCGGAACAGGGACAGCAGGCGGAGGCGGATCTGGCAGAGCAACTAATGACGATGACGACTGGACGCGTGATGCATACATGTCAATGAATCTAGCGGGAACACTGGGCCGTTCGGTGAACTGATGTTACAGCATCGGTTTGAAGTTTGATCAAAGCATGTTTGTCTATATATGCGAGGGAGGAAAACGGCGTAGGGTCTATTGGGTAATGTGATGCGTTAGAGGCCAATATACGGCTCAAAATCAGGATGGATTGTTTCAATGGTTGGAGAATCAATGTGCTCGGGTTGGCTTGCCGGGCATTGGATGCACCTTTCCAGAGATCGGGTAGTGTATATATCTGTAAATGCCAGTTTGCTCCAAGTTGAAGTAGAATCGAAAGGAAAATGGAATGGGAGATACCTTGGGGATATTCAGGTAAGCCTACCTATCTCCCTCGTTTTCACAAGACGTTCAGGGTGAGGCGGGGGGGGGGCCTTCTAAGAGATGGATGAGGCAGTCCTGTTAATGAAATGTGAATAACGAAAGACGGGAACCAAAAATTTGAGCAAAGACAGGTGAAAGGCAAAGTATAGCACCCACCTCAGGACGCAAAAATCGCAGCATGGCGACGAAGCGAGGACGCAGATGCACAGACAAGCAGCATATTCAAGGCATTAAAAGATTGTATTTTCCCAGCACTGTATGTATCTAGCAACAACAGCGAAGAACATTTCTAATCCGCCCCGGATTTATCGGCGAGCGGACTAGGTCCATCCTGTTCCATCTCAAATCCAACAACTTGGTATCCCCAACATGTGTAGAAGCCTGTAACTTTCGTGCTCGAGGTATATATCCCTTTTCCACGATCCCCGCGTTCATGCCATGCAATGATGCCATGCAAGATAAGTGCAAAGAGTGAGAAATATGCAGTCTTCCCATCCACAACTCGCGTCTCCCCGCTCTTTCGCGAAAAAAAAAAGGCAACCAGCATTCCACACATTCCATCAATTCATTTCTGCATACCACATTCCAACCACGCCTACTCAGCCGTGGTGGCTATTCAAATATCCCTCCTCTCGCCCACCCTGATCCCACACAACATAAACATAACACGTCAGCAACAGCATAACTCGCTCGCCCTCGGGGGTATAAGAAAAAGCCCAGCTCCCGAAATCCTATTCTTCGTTTTGTAAAGCTCACATCTTTCTGCATCAGCTCGTGGTGAAACTGGTTGCTAGTAAGCGGCGGTCAGCGCAGGCAGCGCGGACAACCGTGGCGTTGTTGAGCGTCGATAGGAGTCGGGAGAAACTAAATTTGTACCCGAATTGAAAGCAGTGAGGCGAAGCGTGTCGAGAGCAGTGGCAGCCGTGATGAGGCACCCGAGATATGTCGAAATGTTGTGGAGAACCCAATGAACGAGAGGAGATACGAGTCAACTCCAACCCAAAGTTTCGAGGATAGACTTTGCCTCGAGGCTGCTAAGACCAGCGAGGCCGAGAGCTCTGACCTGGGTGCCTCCGCGAAGAGTCTGGAGGCCCCTGGATATCTTCCATGCCTGCTCCTCGCCGACGACAAATAGGTATCGTTTCCCTTCCTGGTCGCGGATATTGACGCGGATGACGTGAAGTCCTTTAGAGGACCACTCTCCGGTCTTATCAGTGTTAGAACTGCTCGAGACTGACGGAGCACTCGCAGAAACAGAAGCAGACAAGCCAAGGCGACAAACATCCTGGCACCCACGTCCGAGCTCGGCAAGATACGCCACAGCCTCCTCGCCTAGGAAGGTCTTGGTGGCGCCTCTCTCAGCAGCACGGCGTTGGGAGCTGGGCATGTGCTTAAAGAAGGGGTGATTCGTAGGGACCGCACCGGGGGTGTTCGAGGCAGCTGAATTCAACGCGTGCGTAGGGCACCATACCTCGACCGACTTGATTGTCCAAGCCTTGACGTCCCACTCTCGCTGGGCTACACCACGTACATCGTCGTCGACAAACAAGCCTGCGCTCGTTATGCGTAGGATCAGGCCGTCGGTGACCGAGCCCACTCCGGATTGCAGCTGGGATGCGGGCGTTTTGGAAAATTGGTTGAGGAATACATAGACTGCCTTGATGATGATCTTTTGCGGATCCTCTGTCGTATAAGGACCACGCATGGAGGGTGGGGGCGTTGTTCGGGCCGTTGATGCCGAGGGGGCCCACGAAGATTCGGAGAAATCGGATACCGACTTCTTTCTCGCTGTCGGCTTTTTGGGCTTGTCGTACGGCCGGAATGAGTAGGCTTCTTCTTCGGTAGCTGCTGCCGATTTTGACGTCGGTTTAGTAGGGGACGGGGAGGCCGGCTTCGCCGTGCCGGGGGAAGATGCGGCTTGGGAGGGGGCGGGGGGTTTTCCATTTGGCCACATGCTGGTCTTCTCGCCAACTGACGAGTAAGCATAGCTGGTTCCCTTGCGTGCGTTCTTTTCCTTCTCCTCCTCCTCCTTCTTACGCTTTTGCTCCTCTCGCTCTGCTCGCTCACGCTCAAGTCTCGCCAGACGTTCTTGTCGCTCGCGAGCTTCCTTGGCCTCGCGCTCTCTCGCTTCCTTCAAAAGACGCTCTCGGCGCTCTGCCTCGACTCGTTGCCGTTCTTCTTCACGCATCCTCTCCAGCTCTCGTTGCCGGGCCTCTCGCGCGTCGCGTTCCCTCAATTCACGCTCCAGAGCTTCTCTGGCAGCCCTTTCTTTGGCTTCGCGCTCCCTCGCCTCACGCTCTCGGGCTTCTCTTTCCCGATTCTCACGCTCAACCTTTTCGCGGAGTTCCCCCTCAACCTTATCTCGCACTTCCTTCTCAAGGCGAACCCGTTCACGTTGCTCCTGCTCTTTGCGCTGTCTTTCTCGAGCTTCCTTGTCGCGAGATTCCTTCTCTCTTTGCTCCCGCTCTCTTGCCTCCCGCTCGCGCAATTCGCGGAGCCGGCGAGCCGTTTCCTCCTTGCGCTTCAGTTCAGCCTCTCTAACCTTACGTTCTTCCTCCCGGCGTCGGGTCTCTTCTCTCGCCTTTTCCCAGGCGCCCTTGGAATCAGCTTTGGCGGTGTTCGGACGGGGTGGAGTCGGTTGAGGGGTTTCGCGGGGCTGGGACTTTGGTTGCGGCGATGGTTGGGGCTTCTGTTGCTGCGGCGGAGGTTGAGGCTTGGGTGGTTCCGGCTCCTGGGATGGAGGGGGCGGCCGAGGTTGCTGCTGCGGCTGAGGTCGCGGTTGTTCATGATGCGGCTGGTCCTGCCATGAGTTATTCGGCCTTTCTTGCTTAGGTGTCTCCGGCTGAGGCGGTGGAGGGGGAGGTGGGTTGTTCGGCGGTGGCGCATGGTTCGGAGGAGGTCCGCCATTTGACGAGGCGCTGTAGTATGTTCCCGAGTCGCCTCCAAAGTTACTTCCCGGCCGAGAGCGACCTCCGCTGCCGTCCTGAGGAGTATCACCCTGCGATCTTCCAACTGACCAAGAACCCAATCCAACAGCAATAATGAGAAGCACCATGCCCATATTCCCAAGACCTTGGAAATTTGCCCACCAAGCTCTTATCGCGGGGGCAAGGGTCTGTCCTATCACAACTGTCGCCAGAGTGCAGGCAACGCCGGCAATGAAGCTGTTCCATTGCGGTTTCAGCGAAGGAAGGTAGAGAAACCCTGATCCGGCCGAGTGGTCTGGTATTATGAAGATATCGACCTTGCCTTTCGGAAAGGGCACGCCACCTGCTGTTGTCCGGGGATTTTCCCCGTGGGGAGGCGGAGGAGGCGGTGGCTGGCTCATGTCGCGACGCGGCCGACAATGCCAGGAGGTCGGTCGGTCTTTTCACGGCAGCCACGTACGGGATCGAATGAGTTCTCGTCTCTTGGAGTGCGTCGCAATATCGATCTCAACAAGCGCGGCCGACGAAAGCGATCGGGGTATTGAGTCATGAAGAAGCGAAGGTCTAGTGGTATCTCAAAGCAGGCATGAAGATCGTAACGTCATGAAAGACTGGTGTCGCACAGGCGTCAGTACCGGCATTCGAAACAGCGGTAGTCAGAGGTCATCGGGGGAGTACGAGAGGACAAGGAAGCATCCCCTGAGCTGTGTGCTTCCCCGCAGAGATTGAAGCAACTTACCAGCAAGAAAAAAAACAAGACGCCCAACTCCTTTCGCCGAAAATGCAGAGGCAATGCAATTCCGTTATGAAGAAGAGGCTGAATATCGACTGGTTCGAGAGCTGTGAAGCTGAAGCTGGGTTTCAAAAAGCGGAGAAGCAGGTGGATTGTCGTCCTATTCAGGTTGTCCTTGTTGTCTTCAATTCCGACTTCCCGACCTGCGAGTCGGCCGATGGTCCTTTGTCCGCAATCCGACCACTCAACTGGATGTGCAATTGTGTCGCCAAAATTTTGTGCATGGAGAAATGAAGGAGCTGTGTCCTCTCACGCGGGAGGGTGCAGTGCTGTTTTTGGTGAAAGCTCTGGTGGCCAGACTGAGCAGCTGCTGACAGGGGAGGGGCCCTGTTGTGTTTACTTTGGGGTCTGGCGCCTGTCTTTTTTTCTCGGTTGAGATCATCCAAAGCAGTCAGGCGCACGGACGTACCACGCGTTTGCCAGGGCCTGCTTTTTTTTTCTGCGTGGCTGCGGTGGTTTCTTCCCGCTCCTGCAGCCCGTCCAGCCCGTCTGGCAGTTCGGGGCCTTCGATGGCCTTCCGTTCCTCCCATTCCGCTCATTGCAAATCCCGGATATCAAGTTCTGGGTGGGAAGCCAATCTCTGCCGTGGATCAGCCTCCTCGCTACGAAGACGCCGCGCGAACTCGAGGTGGGCTTTTCAACGGTGTAGTGTAGTTGGCCCCTGAGTTTCCACTGCTCCAAACGCCTCCCCCACCCTCACAAAAGAAAGCAATCCATCAAAGGGTGTTCGTGTCTCTGGGGACGCAGGGGTGCTTCCCGAGACCTTCGACCACCCCCCAGGACCCTTGAGAACCGAGTATGACCGAGGACAGCCACCCATTCCATTAGGATTATTTTTATTATTTGATGGCGGCTTTCGCGGAAATGGGCTTGAAAATGCTTTGCTACACCTTTTCTTGATCACTCAGCTTGCCTCCTGGTCATCACATCACTAACCCTCCATTGCGACGCGGATCTTCGTCTATCGTTCGACGCGTTGCCCCAAGAGATGGATCACCAGCGAATCGAAGCCGCAAACCGCAAAAACAAACCGCGTAAATCCTCAACAGTGTCTCCAGTTTTTCTCCTCGCTGAGGGGCATGCAAGTGTAGCCAATCCCACGAGATTGCACAATCTCCTCGCTGTGACAGGCTGCAAAGGCCCACTTAGGCAGCGAATCGCGGAGGGACAGGACAGCTCCGGGGTTGGTTCAGCGAATCCGCGGCTCTGGGCTCCTGGCGCTGCATCAAGTGTGTGGGGGGTGCCGACAACCTTGTCATCCGACGGCGACGTCAGCCAGCCCGACCAACCGAAGCGGCCGTGCGGCAATCATCACCCCTCGTTCCTCCTGTCAAAATTCCCAGCCCTCTGTCACTCCCAACAATGCGCCCCCAGGACTGGACGCCGTGACGCTGTGCGCTTAACGGCCTGTAACCGGCGACGCTTTGCCACATTGACTGGTTGCAAGGCCCGCCATGAAAAACTCAATTTTATTTTTGCCTGGGCGGTTGCTAACGACACGTTGTCTTGGCTAATGACAGAAAACGGCGCGCGCGAGCGATGGGGTTGTGCAGCGACAGCGTTGCCGAGCAACCAATTCTGCTGATGGTTCCTGTGAAGAAGAAAAAAGAAACGTAAAAAACTGGGGCGGGAGGGGTGACGTAGCCAATTGCCAGCACACCGCCTGCCGGGGAAACCTGTAAGCCAAGCCTGTAAGACAGCCCTGCCCTCCGCGCTCGCTTGTCTGCGGCAGGCCGCAGCTGTCCGTGTCCGCCATAGTTAACGGCTGCAGAAGGCAACCCACACCACTCTCGAGTTTGAATGCAATGGGGAGCCCCAACGACAGTCGTTTACCCCTCACTTCCCCAGGTTTGAGCAACGAGAAAAACGTCTGCCGATCCCACCGTCCCGTCAGTTGACGCTGTGATATGCTACTAGCTATTGTTAGCTGTGCTTCGGTTCCATGGAAACAACGATGTTGGGTGCAGTGGGAGTTCGACGGCGATCGTGCCACGTCGCAAACCACTCGTCGTTCATTGAGGGGGACCTGCCCCTATCCGGATTGGATGAGGCAGTCAATAACAGGTTCGTAGTTGACTCACCGAGAGACCGGCCGGCAACCAGTAGACTCGTGGAATAACTTTGAAGGAGCAATCTCTCCGACGATTGCTTCTAGGGCTTCACTTCCCGAGGCTTCATGTCATCTGGCGGCCCGCATTTGCAAGAATCTTGCGATACTGATATATATATATAGTATATACCCCCACTGCCAATCGGGTTGCTCTTACGACTCCCTTCCGTAATTAGTTCCCCCGAGCCCTGTTCTCTAACGAGGGCTCCGCCAAAGATTGATGGTGCCGGCTTGCGAAAGAAATACAACACCGCTCGCTATGCTTGTCACAATATTATAGTCCACCGACCCAAAGAAACAATCTAAAGACCCAGACTCCTCCCAGATGATATCCCATTGTACAGTGTGTACAGCAAGTACATAGTAGTACGGAGTGTAATAGACAGAATCCTTGATATGGTAGCGAGGATGGGTATGGTGATGTGGTGATGTGGTGAGGTGCTGCAATCAGCTCGGCGCCTGTACCAAGAACACACCCAACTCAACCACCCACTTAAGAAACGCAGCGACCCTCCCCACGATCCACTGCACCACCACAAGAACTTGAACAATCGCGAGGAGAGACAACACAATCAACTCCAAGACCGTATCAACCGCGCCGCCTCCCGCGAGCCGTTGCTTCCCGGCGTTACGCCATCTCAAGGGCAAAGTAGGCCAAGGTCTTTGAAACCTGACCGCCAGTCTCTGTAGCAGCAGCAACGGGTCTTTGAACTTTTCATCTCGAGCGGGAGGCGGCCCCTCACGTCAAAGTTTCTTGCTCCGTTCTTTTGCGACCTCCAGCTTGCGTGTTACCACATCGACGTCGTCGTTGACGCGGTTAAGCATGTCAATGTGCCTGTTGACCTCATCGTGAATTGCCATACCCATCTCCCGCTGGCGTCGGACGATCTTGGCTAGCGCGTCGACGTCCTGGTCTTGCTCATACATCTGCTGGCGTTGGAGGAGCAACACCCCGTCGTTGTCCAGCTCCCGTGTCTGCTCCGTCTCTGGCAAGGGCGCCCCGAGTACCCTCCCACCTACTCTGGGCCCGCTCATGGTCGGCGCTGGTGGTGACCCGAGCAGCTGGGCTCTCTCGCTAGCACTGGCCAGACCTTGTCTTCCCCCACCGGCAATGGCACCGCTCGCCGCCAGGCTTGAGCTCAGCTTGTCCAGACCATCCCGCTCCACCCTTGCCGCGGAGAGCAAGTCCCTCCTCCTCCTGAGCTCCCCCTCGCCGAGCCGCCCACTGTCTTTCAGCAGGCGCAGTCCATCGTTCAGACTAGCCAACAAACTCCCCGCCTTGACGAGGGCACGTTTCGCATGGCTTCCCGCCTCAACTTTTGCCCCATTCTCCGTTGCATTATCCCGCCTACCGAGAGCAACGCGCGCCTCGTGTAACGCCGCCTTCATCTCCCGGTGTAGATCCAGCCACGTATGCGGGTCGCTCGCCGCAGCGATGTTTGCGTCGCGCAGCCCGATGGCGGGAATGCGGCCTTCGATGGACACGCCTGAGACGGAGGCAGAGGAGGCACCTCCGCCGCCTGAGGAGGGCAAGTTGAGAAAGGCGCGCCACACGGGCGTGTCGCGCCATCGGCGGTCGGGAGACTCGGCGATGGCGCGCAGGTAGGATTCAAGGCCTGCGCGCCGGTTTTCCGTCAGCTCCGGGGACGACACGGTCGATTTGAACCAGGACTTGGATGGGAGCGGATCTGGCGGGGCGGAGCCCACAAGCGAGGTAAGTGAGCTGTGGAGAGAGAGGAAGTCATTGTAACGTTTCTGGACGACGAACGACCGAAGTGGTAGTCGGAGTGTGATATTGTAGAGCGTGTAGGGTTTGGAGCCGTCGGTAGACGCCGAGAGTGATGTTGTCGGAATCGATATCTCAATGGGCGGTGCCATGGTTTCTGTCCGATCGAATGGCTTCAGTGAGACGGGAGAAGAGAAGTTTGATTGTCGGTCGGGTGTCGAGGCGTTCTTCAGGTCAGCTCTGATGGGAAACGATCGCCTCGGCACCCGATTACGTAGTGCGGCGCACAGAGCGAACAGAGAGGTCTCGTGACGCCAGAAGCGCCTAGGGTCGTGAGTGATCGACTGGGGTGGGTGACTCCAAATCTACGTTGGCGGGGTTCTTCTAAGCCAGCTGGATATGATGAGTACCTTTTCCAAATGAAACATTGAATGGGCGAGACTGCGAATTTGCAGGTGCCATTGGCGCCAACTGCCCTGGGTTCCAGCTTGAGTGGTGGGGCTTGTCACGGCGCTTGGATGGGGCGCTCAAGCACATTGTTCCACCAGCAAATGAATGGAGCATACCGTCCTGTTGTTGCCTTGTACCAAAGATGCTTCTGCCGTGCATATTCCCCTAGAGATGTCACTAGACCGCCAGCTACGTTTGCGATGTGAAGCTCGGCGATGCTCAAAGTATTTTAGTCTATCATCAGCTCTCGTAGAGTACGGAGTAATCATGAGCGAGGACTATGCTGAAAACACAAACGAGCGCCGATGGAGTCGCGCGCCAGTGAACGCGCAAGGGTATAGACACCATTCCATACCAAGATGACCCCTTCCTCAAGCCATTACCGCCGTGTCCCGGTCATGTCTCGTAAGTCTCGCACTCTGTACTCCTCATATATGTGGTTGATCAACCCCTACTTCTTATCGTTTCCACTGAACACGCTCTCCACGTAAAGTTAGAACGTCTCCTGGTCATCTAGCCCCTCACCCTCGGGGATTTCGAACCCCTCCTCGGTCGAGTACAGAATCGTCTGGATTTGCTTGATCAGGCCGTCCTCTTGCTTCTCAAGCTCCGGGTCCTCGTCGACCGCTTGCTGGATCAGAAGCTCAATGTCTCGCAGCTTGCTGAAGTAGAAATCGCGCTCGCGCTCCAGCCCTATGACTGTATCCTTAAGCGTAGCATTCTCTTGCTGGAGAGCGGCATTGACCGGGCCGCCGCCCGTCTTTGTACCAACACGAGGGCCCGTGGTAGGTGTGGTGCCACCAAGCCGTCTGGCTCCCGAGGCAGGTGCACGGGCAGCGCCGCCACCGCTGGGTAGCGCACCGCCCTTCCGTCGGGTGACAGCATCATACTCGTCGCCTGGGAAGTTGGCATCCCAGTATTTCTTCGTCCACTGCAAGAAATCCAAATTGTCCTGCATCCTACATTTCACTAGCTGCTCCACAGGGATCATCTTCTCAATGCCATGTTTAGCAAATGTGTCTGCGTGTGGCGGGGTTAGCAGTCGCGACTCCCGTCTGTACCAAGCTGGGTGGATTTCATACTTTGGAGGATCTTGAAGTTCTGGATGTATGCGTATTCGGAGTTGACGTTGAATTTCACGCGAGCCATGGGCACATCGCGGTAGATGCTATCGTAAACCTGGCAGAGGGCGGCGCTGTTGGGAGTCGACATCAGTGTTGCGCGCGGGGGGAGCGCGGGGGAGGGGCAACGCGACTCACCCTGTCCCGCACTGCTCGACCTTTGTGATGTTGAGTTGAAGGAGGCTGTTCAGCCATTGGACAAGTTCTTGCCTGCATGATTCTAGCGGGTCAGCTATGATTCGAGATGTTTTCTCGTAGACGCGGCGGTGTGGGACTGACCGTGATTCACCCATTTTGATCGACTAGAGTTTGCTCGAACCGAAAGCTAGCCGTGAAGAGGGGTTCGCCGACTGCGTTGGACGTGAGGAATGACGCCGGTTGTGCAGGCAGGTTGGCCGAGCATGAAATAAAAAGAGACCGGAAGACGTGTGAGGAGGAAGGGAAGGCTGACGCTTGTCGATCAGGAAGTGGCAGCTCGACGGTTCGTTTGCCTCGCTGCCAGGCAAATCCGAAATCAAAACCCAAAAATCCAGCGTCGGCCAATCAACCGCGGGGGTGTTGAGGGTGATGCAAGACTGGTCTGTGCGAGTTGGAAGACCTAGTAAGAACACGTGACTTTGAGCGGGCAAGAGCACCACGCAAAATGCCAGGCTGCACTTGGCTCCAGGCCTCCACAAATACATTGTCCCCAGTGGGCAAAAGATCCCGACTCGGGACTCGGGAGGCGGCAATGATCATCTCAAGGCTTCCACTTCGCTTTACCGAACTGGGAGTCTCTGTCAAACCTACACCCACCACTGGCCTCGTATCAGATGCAGTTGATACGACGTTGTCGCCATGAACCCAAAATCAGCAAATTTACATGTGATTTGGACTTGTAGCTGCCTTCTCAAGATGTTTTGCAGGAGCGGCTGATGCGGTGGGTGACCTTGTGCGTGCCACTCCCGTCAAGCACTGATCTCAGGGGCAACAGAATGCGCATATCACTCTCAGCGTTTGTACTCGATGACAGTTCAAAACTTCTCGCATGCGGCAGCGCGGCAGTGCGGCAGTGCGGCAGTCTTAACAAGATTGGCAGCAGTCAATATGAGGCCACTTACATAACCGTCTTCTTCGAAGAGTCATGAAAGTCATTAGACCCGCTTGGCTCGATGGCGTGAGATCGGAATGGATGCCTGCCCTGTCTTGAGAATTAGTCTGGAAGCTTGGCATGGGCAGCGGAGATGTCGTATCCACCCGATTTCTCTGTCTTGCTGCGCTGGCCGCGATCGGTGATGAAGAAAGCCCCTCACTCAACTTCGCAGGAATCTCGGCAGAAAGTTGAGGCGGGGTGGTGAGATTGCCGTTGGAATCCGATTGCGGCTTCCCGCTTCTGAAATCATGTGCTCTGGCGTGCTACCCCGACTTTTGACATTCCACCAAGCTTCAATCCACTTCCTCTAAGCAATCTAGTCTGGATCTTTCCTCTTTGGGATACTAAGCATCTACCTTGCATTTGTTAAAACTGTTGGTGTTGGTTATTTCACTAACCCTCGTGGGTACTCCCGTTGATCACGCCCACGCTGTATCCCGGAATGGCTACCGAATATGACCCCACCAAGATCTGGTCGACTCTGCTCACCAACAGGGGTTACTTTGGAGGTGCACTGGTTCTCAACCATACCCTGAAGAAGACGGGTTCCAAGTACCAACTCAAGATCATGGTCACTCGGGAGGTCAAAGCCGACACCGAGTACATGGAGGCATTCGCAGCCGCGGGCATCCCCACCATTGTTGTCGACAAAATCGAGCCTGCTCCGAGAGATGGCAAGATCAACAAGGGCACCTGGGAGAAGCTCGCACCTTGGGGAATGACAGAGTACGAGGTAAGCTGCCCTCTCCGGTCGTTCTTCCCCGCGTGGCACTGATGATGAGTTATGCAGCGGATCGTGCTGTTGGACAGCGACCAGGTTATCCTTCACAATATTGATGACATGATGACCATGGAACTTCCCAAGGGGTGGATTGCCGCAGCTCACGCCTGCACATGCAATCCCCGCAAGCTCCCTCATTACAGCAAAGATTGGTCGGTACTGCCCGTACGCCACTAAAAACTAGCTAACAGACCTAGGATCCCCGAGAACTGTGGCTTTACAGCGGCAAACAAGGAAACGGGTGAACCTCAGCCCATCACCGAGGCCAGCCCTGGCAACCATCACCTTCTCAACAGCGGCACTGTCATCCTGGAGCCGTCCAAGGAACAGTATGATACCCTCATTGATGCCATGAACACGCATCCCGATGTTCCCAAGATGCTGTTCTTTGACCAGGACTTGCTGGCCATTGTGTACCGCAACAAATGGAAGCCGCTGCCCTACACGTACAACGCTCTCAAGCCAATGCGGGCTTGCCACAGCGACTTGTGGAAAGACGGAGACGTCAAGGTCTTGCACTATATCTTGAACAAGCCGTGGAAGAGCCGGACGTATGGTGATGATGTGATTGAGTCTACACACAAGCTTTGGTGGGATTACTATGCCGAAGTCGAGAAGGAATGGACCGAGAGCCCCGACGAGAACAAGCGGAAGCTCTGGAAGAGTGTCGTGGTTCCCGTGGTTGCACAGGAGTAGAGGCGCGATGTTGGAGATGCATGTAGCTTGGAGATTTGAGCCCAGATTGGGATGATCCAGCACATCCGTGTACCTTGGATAACCACAACAACTGCATAACTGCAAGCCCTTGAAGCATGTCCATCACAAAGTACCCTCATACTATCACCCTTGGTTAAGCATGAAGAGGAGGCAGAACGTATAGTACCTTAACATGAAGTTGTATCAATCATTGAGGTCGGATGGTGTAGTTGGTTATCACGTCAGTCTAACACACTGAAGGTCCCCAGTTCAAACCTGGGTTCGATCAAATTTTTGTTGGGGTGTCTATTCCTCATATTTTTTTTGGTTGCTGGTTGTCATTGACGGTGCTCTACTCTGGGGGTTTACTGCCGCGACCACCCCTACGAGAACCCCGTTCACCCATGATAAGGCTGCTTGACAGATATGTCTGCAAGAGACTGCATGTGTAGGACGTTGCACTTATGCAGTCCGGGGTGAATTCAGTATATTTTGGTGGCCAAATTCCTGCATGTGAGGTTCCTGAGGTTCCTGAGATTCCGATGTTAACCTTGCTTCCACACCATTCATATTACTATCCGTTAACCTCATGCGGCAAGCATATACAACATGACATTAGAAGTACATGGCTTCGAAGCTTGGATGCAAGATTCGGTACTATTCTGATATCTAGTCACGGTGAGAGCCCGTCCAGTCAAGAGTCTAGAAACTGGATATTAATCATGAGTGCAAGAGAAATTACACAGAATAGGGGTACAAACAAGTTAGAATGTGAGTGCTCCTTAAAAGTTCAAACATTTCAAAGCAGTCACTTATTTATCCCACTAAACGATGGTGTCTGTAGGATTTCTTGCCCTCATCCAGTCCGAGCGCCCAAGTTATTTCATGTTGAATAAAGTTGTACTTGATCTCACATAGCCTCGAATAGACCGCGAGGGCATTTAGGAAGAGAATGCAAGCTTCGCTGGGCAAAGGTTCTCTAAGGTCTGGGGCTTGGCTGCAGCAGGGATGGTAAGCATAGTTACCGGCTAAAATCTAACAATAATGAGCGCCCGCTTGGCTAAGTGGTATAGCGTATCACTAGTAGTACTAGGATAATGATAAGGTCATCAGTTCGATTCTGATAGTGGGCATTTCATTTTGCCTTTCTTTTTTGCTCGCATTTTTTTTCTCGTGTGCCGGGCTTTCTCGACTCTTTCGGGTCGAGTGACAGACAGACTCCCATTCGCTGCTTAGCGCACCTTGTTTACCTGGCGTTGAAAGATCGAGGATCCTCAGGCATGTGGGCATGAGTTGCATCATATCATGGGGGAGTTGGATGTTTTCTGGGGCGGTGGCGGTATGCTGTGAGGTAGCCGTATTCTGGACTTTAAGGACTTCAAATCCGGTAGGAGCGTTAAATCTCCTCGCTCACAGCCTCCTTGAGGTCATGAAAAAAGCAACGATCCACCTGCACAAGCCCACTCACGGGAATGTTCCCCCTGTCCACATTCCAGCTGAAAATCCAGGAGACCAATCGCCGCCATGCCAAGATGCAGCATCTGTTGTCGCCGGACATTGGACCAGCATCGCCGTCAGCACAATCCCCAAAACCATTCCCTATACGGGGCCAAGATGCTCGCTCACCGGCTCGTCACGGCCCCTGGGCGCGATTGACAGGGCAGGACTGGCTCCGTACATGGACACGAAAACTCCGAGGCCAAAGGGCCGTGTCGGAATCTCCGACGGATTTGTTTAACTGCATGGCCATCGGCAGTCCACTTGTTACTTTGAACTTGTCGGTTTTGACGGTCCTGACCCTCGGCCAGCCGATTGATGCACGGCACGCACAATGGCCCACCATGCGCTGTTCTTTGTTCTCCTCGGCTCGATAGGTGTGATGGGCTTTGAACAAGACCGGAACAGAGGCTGGAAGCCATCGTCACCTACGCCCACTCGGACAGTTGAAATGAGTTCCGACAGATGGGCTCACTTGCGAGTCTCGCCCCGGCCGACAGACGCGCTGAATCTGGTTCAAAACACGATTCTCAACTTGAAACGCGAGGAATTCGGCACCGATACTTGCGGCTTCTTCCCTGAAAATGGTACAACGTTCTGTTTCTGTCCCCCGTTGATGGTCTTGGTGGCTGACTGAGAGAAGGGGCGCCTCTTACCTGTGCCGGGGCCTCGGTGACATGCACCAACTTCGGCGATTACCGCGGTTGCTGCTTCGGCAATATGTGCAGCTCGCCGAACGCGCAGTTCACTCACTGCCTGAACCTCAACGATCCGCTCTGCCACACTCCTCCGCCGGGGCAATTCTGCTGGTATGACGCCCTCGCAGGCTGGTCTCATCATATTTTAACCCGTTGCAGTGGTACCAAGGACCCCACGACCCCATTCTGCGTGACCTATTTTTGGTCGACGGTGGCGACCCCCAACCGTATATTTACCTTGTTCAACTGTGCGATGAAGGAATGGGCAGGAAATGGGATTCTTGACGCGGAGCCGAGGATCTTTGTGACCGGAAACTCGTCCACAACACAGGCTACACCATCTACATCTGCTCTCTCGGCTCCGGCAAGCACGGATGCGACATCTTCCAGCAACACCGCGGCCCCCGTAGGCGCCATTGTTGGCGGAGTTCTCGCCGGGCTCGTTGTTATTGGTGCTGTTGTTCTGGGTGTCTTCTTTATGTTCTTCCGCAACCGGCGCCGCGCTAGCTGGGGCTCTTACACGCCAGCCAAGACGGAGCCCGAAGGGCCCCCTGGGTATGATTCACGATCCATGGCAAGCCCTCCTCTGGGGGCCCCGACAGGACAGTTTGTACACCTCGACGCTCCTCACTCAGTCTCGGCAATCTCCTCGGTGTCCGGAAGTACTGTGGTGAACTCGCCACCGCTGCGCCCTCATGCTGAGTCCGATCCGACCAAGATGCAAAACTTGAGTGTGGCGTCAAGACCCGTGTCAAGAGAAGTGTCCACAAGTCCCTCACCCACGGAGATGGGCACGTTTCTGCCCGCAGTGGAGTTGCCCAACACGGAGCGTGCAACGGTAGAGTTACCGTAGGGGAGGGCATGTGGCATGCGGTAGTAATGTCATGGTCAGAGGTCTTGACCCCTATTCTTGCCAAACTGGCACCACGGATTTGAACAGTCTGCCAACTGCTGGCCACAGTGGCCTAGAAGTTGGATTTCTACGGCCCGAAGCATTTACTAATTGAGACCTGGGAATGAACTTGGTGTTGGGGGTGTGACGGCAGAAGTGGTGTAAGTGGTCTGCCAACTTGGTTGGGGGAGTCGTTTGTCAAGAGCTCTTTGTCAATGATGCTGTTGCTTAGATTGGTGAGAGTTTTGTGACCAAGCCAAATGTGTTAAACGGGCCTACTGGCATTGCCACTGCTTTCATGACAATGGAGGGTAATACCGCCAGTGAAGCTGTGGTGGGTTGGGATGTGGGATGGATTGTGAACCCGTGGATAGCTGAGGGCTGTTTGGAGAGGAGTCAGTCAATATATCAAGCCATGTCTGAAAATGACATTGTTAAGGGCTGAAACTTTTTCATCGAGTGCATCCACTGGCGAAATGCCCCGAGATTGTTCCTGGGGGCCTGATTGGGTTTGAAAGGGAAGCCTCGGCCCTTGGGTTAACAAGTGTTCCGTGTCTTTAAACTCAAGAAAAAAAAGAAGAAAAAAAAATATTAACCGCGGACAGAGGCAGTTTGTATACCTTTCCTACGCACCAACACGCATTCCGTCTTTGGAAAGACAACAGGTTCGAGGGCAGTCCAAATTCAAGAGCATGTCTCTTCGTACTGTGGCGAGCGCCTCCCTATACTGTAAAAAGGAGGGGGACAGAGGGCAGGACGCTGGAATTTACACTAAAGATACCTATCGCCATCGCCATCACAACTGTATTACCCGATAGGTTTTAATTATAAGACGCCTTACATAAATAAGAGCAAGGCATCCAATCACCCTTTACAATCAATCATTCACTATCTTCAAGGCGTCAACCCCCTACTTCGAATGCCTTGGGCTTACCCGTACACGGCGTTTCACAAAATGCCTTCCCAGTACAGACGAATGCAGTGTGCCACCTTTGGTGCTGGCGACCTCATCGAAGCCAACGCCCAGGTACGCCTTGCCAATAACGAGGCCTAGGTGAACATTTTGCCGAGGAGCAACCCCCTGCGGGCGCAACCTGTCGCCGTTGACCTGAACAACGGCGTGCTCGTCAACTACGGCACGGTGGGGGAGATCATGTTTGTTCCCCAATCAGTCATGTTGATATGTCTGCACGTCACCTCGATGCTACTGGATGACTCGGACACGACACCACTCGAGCTTATCTTGATGTCAATCGTCAAGCAAACGCTGGCTTACGATTTCACGAGGCGTCGAGACAAGTCGATACCAGAGGGTGATTCTTGTCGCCCAACGAGATTCGGACGGCATACCACCGAATACTATAGTATAGATAAAAGCTGGAACTGGCGGGGGGGGGGCGAGGAGGCCGCGCGTTTGTTCGACGTATCGACCAGATTCGTCATGTGCGCGACTTTAGGGTGGTCAGGAAACCCCGGTCGCTAACTAGTCACAGCTTGGCTAAAACTTCCAAGCTTCCCAGGTTGTCGCCTTGGTTGACATGTTGGACAAGTACTTGAGGTCATCTGAGAGGCTAGTGACAGCGAGCGCTAGCTCAATCGCTTGTGACCCAGCACGGGTTTAATCTGGGAGAGCTTGGTCCAAAAAACAAGATCATTTAAGTATTGAATCGAACAGGATGAACTTTAAAATTGTGTATGTCGTTATGCCGTTTTTGCGTGAGTAATGCGAAGCGGCTCGCAAATCCCTTGTGTTACGGCTTAAAGTTGAAGAGTTTGTTATTGAGGCTGGCGTGATTGCGAAACAACTTGACGAGCTTGATGACCGTCTGAACCGAGTTAATATGGAAAGGGCGGCGATGATTAGTGCTGTGACGGGGCTTGAGAAACAGAAAGAAGTCTGGGATAACCATATTGTATCATGGAACTCGGCCATCAGGAGCTCCAAGCAGCAACTTCACCAAGCTGAAGAGGAGTTGCAGGCATTGGACGTCTTGCACCCTCTTTGAATTCAGTGATGATGACATGGACGTAGATACCTCGCATAGCTTTACAGTTAATTATGAAAAATATAGCTGCTACCGAGTTTGCGTGGGCCTGTAGTGGTAGCGGTGGTGATGGCGACGGTGATTGTTGTTGGCGATATGAATTGGCCTGACACCGTAAAGCTTTTACCCCTTATCCTCGCCTTCCTTCCTGATTTAGAAGACTTTCACTGCCGTTGCAAATTCGAAGGCACGTCAAATTCAATTCTCCCCCCCAACACACCTTTCCTCTCCCCCCCAAGCACAATTTTCTCCCGCTGCCAATTTCATTCTTCAGAAAAACCTCTTTTGACACCATCAAGTTTCCAAGAGTGGTAAATTATTTGCATCTTAAAGCCTATTTTGACAATTGCTGACTTTAAGCAGAAAAAATGCCTCGCAACTACAACCGTATTCCCTGCGCGGATAGACATGCCTCCGACCTGATCGAGGCCACCGCCCGGATTCGTCCCGCGCAAAATGATATTTTGATGAGTATCTTGCCAAGGGATGAGGGGGATAGATACCGGCCTGCTGCTGTTGAGCTTATCAACGGCATTTTGGTCAATTATGGCACTGTCGGGGAGATCAATTCGCGCCTCGAGGCCTTTAAGAAGTCGCGCGATTACGACGACCGCATGACATACACGTGTGTGATCGTTGCGCGACCTGAATTTGCGCCGGCTGCGGATTTGTTCTTGCAGGAGGCAAATCCCGACAAGAATATGGGCAGGTCCAAGCTATTTGAGAGCCAGGCCACGGATTTTACGGATCTCGGTCAGGGCGCGGCTTTGGCAGATTGCGTTACTCGACGGGGACAAGCCCAGGTTGCGGGAGAGGAGGAGGAGAGAGCTCCGGTTCCCCCGCCGTATGGAGGCCAGCTAGCTTTGTTCCTCCACAATCCGGATGGGAAAGGTCAGCGCGCGGAGCGTGCAGATGACGAGCAGGAAGAGCGCGCACAGCGTGCAGGGAACAGGGGCCGCGGGCACCAGAGCGGAAGGGGTCAGATTGGGCGAGGAAGGGGCCGCCACTGGACTCCTAATCAGGGACCCAGGAACGCGACTCACCGCGTTCACCGCCCGTTGCGAGGCAATAATGGTGACAATCGCACTGGTGGTGGTGCCGGTGCCGGTGCTGGTGGTCTTGGTGGTCTTGGTGGTGCTGGCGGTGCTGGTGGTTCGGGCCGAGGCCCTCGCGGCCATAAAATGCCTGTGGCAAAAGAGCGTCCGACTAGCATTCCGACGGATCCTCATTGGGCTGGCCACGATGTTGATGACATTCGCCAGTTCCAGGCGGCTGTTGGGGGTCGCAACCGTCTCGATGAGGCTGATGACGAAGCCGGTCCGGCATCCGTCGTTGGCCCGGCATCCGTGGTCGGCCCGGCATCTATCGTCGGCCCCATCGCCTCTAGCGCTGGCGCCCCCGGCGCCACCTACATCAGGTTCCGGGCTATAGGACAGCGAGTCCCCGCCGCCTCATCGATTGTCCGAATGCGTCGGCCATCGGCGGCACCCAGTAGTGCCCGGTTTTATGGGGAGGACGAGGTGGATTGGCCCAGGGAAGATTAAAACTAAATGAGATACAAAATATCTCTCTCAAATTGGTAAAGTGAACTGCATAGAGTCGTACTTAGTTTCTCGCCCTGTCTGAATTCTGAAGCCGCTGACCCCAGCAATCCTGCATTCCACCGCGGCCTACTATACGAAGAATAAGACCGAGTGCTATTTGTTTATTGCTCTTATAACGGCGCGTTCCCCCTAGGCTTGGCGGTGTCGGAAGGCAAAGTAATAAAGGGTGGACAATGAGACTAGTGAAAGTTGAACCATTGTGATAGCAGCTGACCTTGTGGTTACGGGAGAGCTGCACGAGTAACTCTTGTACCAGCAGAGGGTTGCGGATACAATTGTGCAGTGTATATTAGCTTGCTAGGTATGTTCTGCAAAATGATCAGGCGAGAGGTAGTCCTTTGTAACGATACAACATCACAACATCACGAAAATTACTTCAGGGTAGAGGAGGCCATGTCAATTAATGTCCTGCATAATACCTAGCCCCTTGGGAGGCATTGGACGGCAGGCCGGGTTCCTTTTCCTAGGCGGTGGGAACGCCCTCCTCTTCGGCGGAGAGCTTCCTTCTTTTGGCGCTCTTTTCCTCGGCGAGAATATCCTTGGCTAGAGGTCTTGACCCCTACCTATTCTTGCCGAACTGGCACCACGGATCCCAACAGTCTGCCAACTGCTTCGGGCATTTTAACAGCCACCGAGCGCCTGATGAGAAAATCCAAAGCCTCAACAATATCATTTAAGGCAGGCATCGATCTGAAAGTCCGGGCAGTCTGATACGTGAATGGCGTGAACCTGGGGTGCCGCAGTCACCGGCGCTGGGCCTAGGGTAATAGCCTCGAACGCCCGGCGGTTGACCTGATGATAAGCCGGGGGATGGGCAGGGTCAACGCGCAGAGCGTGCAGGAAACGGGGCAGCAACACTGCCCAGTTCCAGACGGCTACGGCTATTGGGAGGCAGGGCTCTCTTGGTGAGGCTGCTGACGATGTCGGCCCGGCTTCTGGAGAAAAAGTAACAGGCGGAATCAGAAAACGACATGCCTACCAAAATTGGCCAGCGGCGGCACCGATCGAGCTTGATATCAACAATACAAGCTCGAATCTCGCCGTGATTGTATAAATGTTGTAATATTCGCGATGTAGATCCTCAACAGCGCGAATGCCACTTTCCACATCGAACCGCAGACGTATATCGATACAGCCTTCCTCGTCGGATATTGATCAGCAGGGGCCGGGAGAACAACGAGTCGCTAAGGAAGTACTTGAACGGTTTCTGAATAGCAGAGAGTATGCGATGCCGAAAGTGTGAAATGCCTGGCACTTTAGATTAAATCTGAGAGGTGTTAGCGACGCTGGCTTCTGTTTCGGTAGGAGACTTGCTAATGCGAGTTGGTTTGACGGATTTTGAACTTGATAGCATACATATCGAGGCAGAGTTCGTCAAGGGACTTGAGGTGAAGCTCGTAGAGGGGACGAGTCTGGGAGCTTTCGGTCCTCGATTTCGCGCTACAGACCACTGGCGGCGAGGGGGTTCTTGGTATCTGAGAGACGATGCGGATCAGCATGATTCGAAGATGTATTTGTTTCGCAACTTTTGGACTCACGAATGCCGCGCGCCCGTGAGCCCATGGTGTGGTTCTGTTGGGGCGTTTGCAGGAGGGAGTCCCGTTCCGCTCTCAGCGGATTAGATAGAGAGCCTCGCCCGCACATGCATCGCACAGGGCTGCACCGAACGTCTGGCCACTGTTAGAGCGCTCACGGAATCGTTTTCAATACCAACACCGTCGTCGAAACCAACACTACGGGACGTTCAGGATCATCAACGCCAAAGCGGTCGCCAACATACATGCCGACGCCTTTGTTAATACAACACTACTATCGTCGGACACAAACGCCAATGCCGTCGTCGGGTACAGGGTGACAGAAATTCAACCCGGGGACCCTATGTTTCCTCCCTGTCAGCGCAGACGCCAGCATTCGAAACAGATGGATTACCGCGCCGGAGCCTATGGCAAGGCTCCCTGTTCAATCAGAGGACGGCGTCGCCCAGCCTTGTATTCCAACATGGGCGAGCGTCAGCACCGACCGAACCATCAAAGAAGAGCCAACCGAAAACCTGGCAATCGGTTCTCGTATCCCAACCTGATGCTTGCGGTCAACAGCTGGGCCGCCAAAACGTGAGATGCTCCTGGCACGGCGAACGCGGTACTTCGTATGCGATGTCGGTGACGGACTAGGCACTGCGTCGGAACCTCATCCAGTTCGCAAGAGACGGCGATCTCGGGAGCCTGGACTGCAACAGCTTTCAATCTCAATTACAATGCGGGTGTCTGGAATATGCTGGGTGTGTCTAGCGCATGCGCTGGCCCTACAATGTCTCCGCGAGATACTGGGCCGTAAAGAGCCCGCAGGCACAAGCGATTAGACTAGGTGGAAACCCGGACCGACGCAGGGGGGGCATCTGAGATCGTCTGAGCCTGTTCGATACGAAGTAGTCAGAGCTGAGTTTACGTTGATTGCTTGTCTTTGTGACCTGACCCCTAACAAGGGTTCTATGCCATGTTGCCCATACCACGCAATGAATCCACACGATATTGATACTTTATTGTGTGCTCGTAGTCCCGTACTTGCTAGTCATATAAAGAAAAAAAGGCTGCGATGCCATATCCAGCGTCAATTCCGTCCTCGCATCCTTTGTCTCAATGGGGTGCACGCGCGCTGTGGGGTGTTGCAGGGCATATGTCTGACAGTGGCCCCCTCCACTTTCCGTTTTAGATGTGAAGCAACCAGCATACGAGGAAGGCGCCATGGAGATACCGTGGCAGGGGCAGGAAAACTTGGAGTGTAGGATTCGTCTCCTCAGGTGCCTTTCCTCCAACAGCTGTGCAGACGAGCCTGTCCCGATACACGGTGTCATCTTTCGCTCGTTCTTCGTTTTAACATGGCAATACAGCTACAACCTACGGCGGCCATGCCGCTAGTGACGGACGCAATGAATGACATTTTCCAGGCCCTGCAGGATGAGAGCATGGTGGACCTCATTCTTCTCCGTCCCCGCTTGGCCCAGATGCTGAAGGATGCTGGTAATGTGGTGACGGCCAGCCACACCACGTCGATGCTTTTGGATGATACGCGGACCGAAGTACTTCAACTTATCCTGATGCTTCCGAGACAATTGATGATGTCAGTCGCCAAGCAGACGCTGGCGTACGATCTCACTCGGCGCCGAGGCCAGTTGATGCCAGAGACGTACTCCGGCAAGATGAAAGGGGCGTACGCGGCAGCCATGCGTATCATAGGGCGTGATGGGCGGTTCTTGTCTCCCAACGAACTCTCAAGGGTCTCCTCGGGTGTGAGAAAGTATGTTGCCCACGCCAGCGAATACTACAGTATGGACAAGAACTGGAGTTGGCCAGGGGGCAGGGAAGCTGCTGGATTTGTTCATCGCATTGACAGGTGGCCCCACAATCTCCGGATCGATAGGCCGCCTCGTTGGGTGAAAGGACACAGCCTGACCGTGACATCCAAAGTCCTCGCCTTGGCGGACATGTTGGACAAGTACGTCGAGGCGTCTAAGGTGTTTGGCAAACCGGATGAGTGCTTGATGCAGTCTCCTCTTATGGTGGGGTGCAGCACACAAGCGATGGAAAAGAGGTGCAAGGACCACTGGAGTGCTGACCTATCGAGAACGAGCTCGGCCTGGGCGCTTGTGAGATGTCTGATTGAAGACCTTGGCCTGAAAGTTGACGTTGTCTCTGTGCCGGTGCTCGCTACGGTTGAGCGATGGCAGCTACCGTATGCTGAGCGGCTGGTGACGACGCTGGCTCAGTCGTTTGTGACCCAACACGGGTTCAATTTAATAGAGGGTGGCGCCAATAAAGACCAATCCCGGGATGCAATGGTTGAGAAGATGGGGAAGCTCGTTTTTGGAGCCATGCCATTCACGAGGGAGAATTGCGAAGCCGCGCATAAATCTCTCTTGGCACGAGCTGAAACCAAGTATTATGGCATCCAGGCTGGTAAACTTGCCAGGCGACTGGATTTACTGGAAAACAAGCTGGCCAGGCTCCCTGGAAAGAAGGGGCGGGCGATCTCGGCCGCGTTGAAGTTCCAGAAGGCAGAAGAAATTTACGAGAACCACCATGCGTTGTGGAACTCTGTCCTCGACGCGCAGAGGCGTGAGATTGCCTTTGCCGAGGAGGAAGTGAGCGCCTTTGAGGCCTTGAACGAGGCCTTTGCCACCGTCTTGGAGGAAGGGGATTATGATATAGATGTAGAGTAGTAGAGAGTCGGACGCAGCAGTTATTATTAATCGTATATATCTACCTGGCGCTGCTAATTGTCGTGTCTATCACAGTGACGCATCTGTCGTGAATTTTCACCCATCAAGTGCACACTAGAGACCGTGCGAGTTGATTGAGACCAAGGCTGAGCGCCTGTGGTTGGCACAGGATAGATGGCAAAAAACGCACATTTGGAGACCTTGAATATAGTTTTATTAGGATAGCCTTAGTTTCATGAGATAGGATTAAAATGCACCTGGGTTCAATGAACTCTCGCCTCATACTCCAAGCGTCACCCTATATAGAGAGAGGGCTGGTGGAGATTCCGTACCCCAGATAAGTACTTTGTAGCAGACCGCGATAGGCAACCCCATCTCACCCCACACCACAACAAATAGCTGACGTCTAACACCCCAGACCCCTTCACCCTCGACACAGAACAGTCTCACCCTACACTCTAGATATCTGCTAGAGATTTAACACCCCAGATCTCACACTAGGGAAAAAAAGAAGGATCAGCGCTAGTCACGGTGCACCCCACACCACACCACTATAAAGGATTAGTAGCAGCTAACCTTGCACCCCAGAACAGCAATTTAAAAAAGAGAGTATAGACAGCACCCCACGCCGCTGAAAGTAGCCTGATATCTGCACCCCACATCACTAGCATTAGTTAGTGAAATAGCCCGAGATCCACACCCCAGCCAGATAGGAAGCCATCCATGGCGAGCATGGATTGATGATCTCCCACCCCATACCGCTAGAGGTAGCTGGTAGCCCTCCACCCCAGACAGCAAGTAAAGAAAAAAAGCGTGGACAAAACACCCCATGTTACCAAAAGCCAGCGGTGCACCTCATACCGCTAGAAGTAGCTTGTGACCCTCCACCCCAAATACCTGCAAAGCGCGGACATGATCCTGCACTGCGGGCAGCCACCCGAGAAAAAAAAAACGTGCTAACTTCAACATCTCGAATTGCCAAGGACCCACTAACCTAAGCAGTGCTGCATCCAAACATCTCCTCAGCACCCATTCTGCGCGGGAACCACCAAACAAACCATTTGGCACAGTCAACAATTCCGCCAACTACAAACACATCACCAACTGGTAAGTAGGGTATCTCTACAGCGTTGAAAGTTGCTGAATTCTCGATATAGTCAGTTTTCATCATGTCTCTCAGCCAGGATTTGGAGAAAATCGTTGGCGACATCCGCAGCCTCATGGTAGCATGGACGGAGCAACAATTTCCTATCGTATCGCACCACATTAGCTGTGCGAGATTTCGGGCGATTCGGGAACACGTCGCGCGCGATCTTGTTCAAGTCGTCACCGAGCGTCGTAAAACCAGCACGAACGCGACGGGAAGATATATCGTCAATTCCTGGATTGAATCTATGCCCCTGACCGCCCAGGAGCAGTTTGCGGGGGTGTATCCGCACGTCTGCATCTACAATGTCAACCAGGTCGACGCGATGATGGGCGCGGACAACAATAGTGCGCAGGACTTGCTGCTCGGCGGGTCGACTTTACTGGTCTTGGAAACGGATGCCATAGCTACCGACGCGGGTCTTCCCTTATTTACCCATTTTCTGCGTATCTTGGGTAGATGGCAAGGCCCTCCGGCCTGCATCATCACTATTGGTGAGCAGCCATGCGTGAAAATGCAGTTGCTGTTAGGCGCGAAGCAATGGGAATACGAGATTGATCCCCGGAAGTGCATCGACTTTGCCGAGCGGCAGATGAAGAAGGGGAAGGAAGTAATTGCAACAGCCCAGGAGGTGGCATCTCAAGGACAGTCGATATTATGCTTTGACTTGCCGAGAGCGAAAATACTTGCCGGCAAGCTGGGTGTTCCCTTTGTCGATTTGACCGACCCGTCTTCTCTAGACATCTTCCAGACGATGGACGGGTCAAAGTGGAATAAGGCCGGCTCGGCGGTGGTCTACGTCGACATGGAGAAGGGTTCTGGTCCATTCAAGCCGTACCGACTTGGCCTTGTCATCAGTTGTCCCCGGAGATTTTTCGTTTTCGACGACCGGTATGGGAGATACATATCGAGGCCGGAATATATGAATGGGAGTATCATGCTCGCGCATGCGGAGTACGCTGGTATGGCGGGGTGTCCGATGGTCATGACATACGACCAGTACGACTTTCCGAACTCGTTTGAATTCGAAACCTTCAGTTCTGACATGTTTCTGGCGGCCTACCGCGTCGTGTCGGACCGGCCGCATATCAAACAGACGCCATCGGGGACGGGTGGTTGGGAGGACTTTGTGGATAAGAACCTGCCCGCGGACGAGACGGCTCTCCATATTGTCCAGCTTCACCTCCGCCGCTTGGAAATTATGGGGGCGGTCAAGGAAACGGAGACGGGGTACTGCCCCGGCGCAGTGGGACAGCTCGCTCATGATATTGCTACCGAGTGTGCCGCAATGTGCCGAGGCAGTTTCGTATACGCATGCAGTGTTGCGATGCTGAACAACAGCAACCTGGTGTTATCGGCGCGTCTTCGACGGCTGGGGCTCAGACTCGTCATGTTGTCGTGTCTCTCAACCAGCTGGTTGACCGTGGTCAAAAGCCAAGCAGAACAGGATAATGTACAGGATCTCTGCATTGGACCTGGGAAGGCACTCGTTGCGCAGGGTGAGCCGTGGGCTTTGCTCGGGCTGTGGGAAAAGGCCCGTAAAATGACAAAAGGTTTCCGGGGTGCGGAAGGACACTATCGTCTCAGTCAATCAATGACAGTCAACGTGCAGGCAGCCAGGGAGATATTGGGTGCCCTCAACACAACAGAGAAGATGCTCGGCATTTTGCAGAAGCATAAAGCGGAGGACGACCTGCGTCGGGACCTCTCGCTAGACGAGGTGGTATTGCTATACCGTTACTTGGCCAGGGCATTATCTGATGATGTGGTCGTTGTGTTCAAGGACAAAACCAAGGGTGCGATTCACTTTCGCTCCGGACGCCCCGTCAAAGTTGACAGGATGTTCCCTGGTACATCCTTGATGTACGAGACCAAGGAGCACGACGACATTTTCTCCCCTCCTGACTTCTCGTATTGGCTTGTTGCCCATTCGTCAGTGTGGGTTAACGCCGAGTCGCAGGAGGTTGGTCGTATCCCTTTGCTCATACCGGCCTCGCATTCCCAGTACATAGCATCTCTGAAACGGAAATGATTTTTTTCCCGTCCATAGCATGAAGTTTGTGTTTGTCGCTATATAACTAATACCGTGTGATTGTACCAGCTGTGTTTATGTAAACGCAAGTAGCACCGTGATACTAGCTGAATTATGCCATACCTGTACTGAACCTGATCAAAGTGAAGTTTTAATGATGCTTCTTGAGTGCTTAACATGGGGTGGAGGGGACGCTCAATGTCGTATAGTGTTCAAGCTAAGGTTTCTCGCCATCGTGATGGTTAGATGTTAGCCAACGCTAGAGAGTACGTTTAAAGCGGCCACTGAGGAATGGCATGGCATATTTAGGTCAGGCATCGAGGTCACCATCTTTTTAATCGGCCTTGCAAGTCTGAGCAGGTGTGGATGATTGAATTCACCGTAAGAAACCACCCTCTATCCAATTTGTCACCGAGTTCTAAGTGGCAGAGGCGACATGGGCACGCTGCGACTGAGCGTAGTCAATCACGCCCACAGAGGAAAACAGTTGCGTATATTGTCTAACAGAGACCATACAAACATGCGCCAGCAATCAACACCCTCTGGCTGATGGTTTCGAGTGCGGGTGTACTATCCAAGGAGGGCCCCATGGGCGGACATGCCAGGGGCCAACAACTTCTGGCTAATGGTTTCGAGTGTGGGATGTACTGTCCAAGCGTTGAATCTGAGTGAGTCTGAGGGATTAGACCGCGAGCAGCTCTTGTACTTGACATATTCTGCACACGAGCTCGTGAAGGTTGATGAGGCGCGGGAGTGTAGATGCCTGGAAGTCGTACCGTGGCTGGAGGATTTAGATGGTTTGGTTGCACCCAGTTGGCAAGGCGAGAAGATGGTACGATCAGTACAGGGAATATTAATGGAAATAACTACCTATGGCTGTCTATGGCTATATATAGCTATTAATAACTATCGAATAATGCAGAACTTTGTCTTTTACAATACCAGATCATTCTGGGAGTCTGCTCTTGTCCTCTAGTGCCGACATGGAGGACACACTTGATCGTCCATTTGCTCCCTGTACCGCATTCTAAAATCTCGCAGAGGTGGTGCCAGGGGCGCCTGCGCCAGAGGCGGCCCAGCTAACGAGGGAAGCCAGGCCGACAACGTAAGAGGCCTCCTCTTCAACAGGGTCGTGTCTCCCAACAGCTGTCTCGAGCTCGCCAATGCCATTGGCATCTTGGACAGCCCGAAGAGGATCCACCAGAATGTCGCTCTGGATATTCGCCACAGGAGCTCTGTGTCCGTTCATGTACTAGATTGGCCTCCGTAGTCCTACTGCTCTGGTGTCTTTTGAGAAGTGCCTGAACGCGATCGAGTTCGCGGAAACGGCGGTGTGCGGGCGTGTCGTCGAGCGAGGTTTGCATTAAGTGTGAATCACTCGCTCTGTCGGACTACGGCCGCGAGAAAGTGGGAAATTGGCAGGCGGAATCAGAGACTGACATGGCTCACTCTACATCGACTGCAGCGTATATCGGGGCCCTTTTCCCCGCCCGTCCCCGCCAGGTTTAACCTAGGCGCCGCCACAAACACGCCAGGCCAGGCCGTGGATGTACGAACCACCATCCTCGTTCAAATACTCGGTGAATTGGCGGAGCTGGGACAGGACGTGGAGTTGAGGGCCAGAATCGCCGTTGTTGTCGGAACCCGTCGTTCCCGTCGGCCTCCAACGAGTCGTTGTGGAAGTGCTTGAACGGCTCCTTGCTTGTAGGTATGCTGGACGAGTATCATGCCTGGTACTTGGGATCAAATCTAGAGGTGTCAGCGACGCTGGCTTCTGTTCTGGTGAAAGACTTACCGGCACGAGTTGGTTTGACTGGTTCCGAACTTGGTAGCATACACGCCGAGGGAGATCCCGTCGAGGGATTTGTGGCGAAGCTCATCGAGGGAATGCATGAGGCAGAGCCTGGACACTTTCGCGCAGTGGGTTAATGACGTCCAGTCCCAAGCGTTCTGGTTGACATGAACGTTGCGAGAAAGTTGGTCTGAATATCCCTTGCCGTCCCACCGCCAATGTTTGGGAAGCGAGCACGAGAAAAGAAATGCTGGGCCGCCCGTCGATCCTTTTTCGCGGGTGGGAATTCAGCGGCGTCTGTTGGAGGAAGCTCTGTGCCAGCGGATTTGATGAGAACCCACGCATACATCGCACCTCGAGTAACACTCAATTCATTTAGAATACGGTATGCTGGATGCACTTCGTCCACACTGTAAATATTTCACCGCAAGGGCGTTGAGTACGGGCTTCGCATGGTTACGACTCACGAGGGTCTCGTCGGATTCCAGACAAGTCCAGCGTGTGACCAATGTGCTTACTAATCCAGCCAATCACGGAGCAAGGTCAAATCCAAGAAGCGGAATCACGGATTCATTGTAAGACGGGGGAAAACACACAGGATCACAAAGTCACGAGAGATGCAATTGGATAGCGGGAGGGCTGAGATTGTAATTACTTCGCTATTAAAGTTCCACTATATCCTCCTCCTGCCCTCCGTAATGGGAGTATGCCACGGTCTGCCCTCCGTGATGGGAGTATGCCGCCTGAGAGCCAGCCACCGATGCGTCGTAGCCATGCACCATATTCCTGAGTTCGTGCCGAGACTCATTTTGCGGGCTTGCCTGGATTTCAAAGTCCACGTCGATCGACGACATGTCCTGATCACTTGGCTCTCCCTCGGTAGGCTCTCCCTCGACAGGCTCTCCCTCGACAGGCTCTCCCTCGACAGGCTCTCCCTCGGCAGGGCCTCTCTCCTCCGACTCACTGGGACTCTCCTCGTCAGAGTCAAAGGAAGACGAGAAATCATCACTGTCATGATCCCGATATTCCCCATCAGAGCGGGCGTCAGCCAGCTGCTCATCGAAAAATTCACCGGCAGTCTGGTCAGCATTCTGGCCGTCCCAATGCGGGTGTCTCACGACAGGCTTGCGACCCTTCCCTTTCCTTTGACCATACTCGCGGCGCTTTTGGCGCTCGCGTCGCTTCTGCCAATTACGGCGTCCGTCCTGCTGTTGCTGGGCTTTGCCCGAGCCTTCAGCGGCACCGCCCTGCTCCCCTTCCTCCTGGGTCGTGCCAAGTGGCGTGCCTTGTTGGCCGCGTCCACCACTCCGAGCGCCCCTCCCTGCTCCCCGGCCGCCCTTATTGTGAATGCTCCCAGCAAGCTGGCCTCTCGGTGCAGCGAGACGCCGAGCTAAAGCACCGGGCTGCGCCCCACGAAAATCCACCACCTGGTTATCGAACAGGTTGGACCTGCCGATCTCCCTCTGGGGATTCGCCACCTGTAGCAGCAAATCCGCCGTCTGCGCAAACTCGGGTCGCGCGACAATCACGCATGAGAAAGTCATGCGATCGTCGTACCCGCGCGAATTTTTAAATGCCTCCAGACGAGACATAATCTCCCCCACCGTGCCGTAGTTGACAAGTACGCCGTTGCTCAAGTCAACGGCGACAGGTTGCGCCCGCAGGGAGTTGCTCCTCGGCAAAATGTTCACCTGGGCATCGTTATAGGCAAGGCGTACCTGGGCATTGGCTTCGATAAGGTCGCCAGCACCCAAGGTGGCGCATTGCATTCGTCTGTACTGGGACGGCATTTTTTATCTGTAGGTTTCTGCGCAAAGTCAGCAAGTGCTCTAGAAATGACTCCTTTAAGTCCGGATGTGCTTACCGCTCTTTAGACAATCAGACGAAGATAGAACACCACTGTACGTATATTTTCAATCAGGGAAGGTACGTGAATTTCGCGAGGCAATTCTTCCGTGTCTGCCCTTGAGTTCTACAGGCGCTCCTGCCTCAACCAACGCGCTCACACGTAAAGCTCCTACTCGAGTTTCTGCCTTTGGAATTTTTTCTTCCAACACCAGCTCTACCACATAAGCACCACCACAACGATCTCAACCAGTGGTGAATCTCTGCCAAGCAGAGTAGTGGTACGACTCTCTTCTATTGATTTTGGCGTCCTCTAACACTTGTGTTACTTAGAAAAAAGAATGTCGCGGTTCAACCGCCCAGCCTGTCGCCGCCTTTTGGCTCGTGACATTGAGTCGGTTCACGCCAGCGTGGACCTGTATCGCGAGACCGCCGTGGTCTATTTGGAGCCGTTTGATGGCTTCCTTGGAAACGAACCCCTGGCCTACCATATGCCAGGCAACAACGGCATTGTGGTTCGCAATGCGCTGTGGGGGGAGGTCGTCTCCCAGGTCGCCCAGTTCAATCGGGCAAACAATATTGGCGGTGGCATGACGTACTCGTGCGTCATTGTCCCCCAACCAGGGAATCAGCTTCGGGCTGATAGGCTGTTTCGGGAGGCCAACCCCGATCATCATCGCGATGAGCTGCCGGGGGGCACCCTGGGTCGTGGTGGAAGTCTTGCGGCTCGATCGCGCGGCGGGCGTGGAGGCCATGAGCCTCTCGATGCTGAGGCCGAGATGGAGCCCATTCCGGCCTGGCTCGGAGCCCGCGAGCCCCTCAATGTCGAGGTCGAGATGGAGGATGTTTTGCCCCCCTGCTGAGTATGAAATCGGCTGGGGCATTGGGTTGAGCCCGTCGCTTGATGGCTTGGCCGAGACTCAGTCCCTCCCGGACACTGAGCCCGGCTCGTGGTGAGAGGACCCAGCTCATTAGAGCATGCCTCTTCAAGGGAAGAAGGGGAGGGAGGTGGCTGTACAATATAGTTGTTAATGTGGAAGTGGTTTTGTTCCCTTAGTCGGCTTGTTTTCTCCAGTGAATTTTCCTTTCTGACCCAGTGTGACGTAACTATATTCCATCTGTCGATCACCTTTACCTTGCGTCCAATCTCGTGTTTGTACATGTTCCCGTCGCTCTCCGGCCTTCCGTCCATATAGATAATTTAACCATCTAATAGCGGGCTGTGTGCGGACTGCATACTTTAAGCTGGGTGCTGACTGTTGTGCGGTCCCCAGAACAGTTAGTTTGAGTTTGAGTCAATACCATTTCCAGGACCGGGGCCAAGGTCTGTAGAGTCCCACCCCATACCCCCACAAACCGCCCGGACCATGCACCCCATAGAATCAGACTCCTAGCGCAGCCGGCTGCTGCACCCCATAGCACTGTAAACTGCACAATCCATCCACCCCAGATAATTAGTACAGGCGCAACCTAGTTTCACACCCCACAACACTACAATTTCTACAATTTGCTCACCCCAGACACTTCCAGTAAAACCCGCACAAGTCTAGGTTACGAGGCTGCACATGACCCTACTCAAAAACACCTACAAAGTACCCAGACCACGCACCCCGGATAAGTTGCATAGGTGCAGCTAGCTTCAACACCCCACAATAATACAAACCCTCCAAGCCGCCCACCCCAGATACTCATACATAACCCTGCCCCAATCTCACAAATTGCCCACATCACGCACCCTAGATAAATTTACACGGGTGCCACCAGCTCCAGCACCCCACAGATTGTAATCCCTGTGCGCCGAACAGCCAGGGCCTGTCTGCAGCCAAAACATATACGGATCTCACCCCACCTCTGCAAATTGCACCCTAGATAACTTCTGGGAGCTTTCCCATCGTCCGCACCGCCCCACAGCCAACTACCTCCCTTGCAAATTCATCCATTGTACCCGAACCTCGTAAGATATTGGCAGAGAAATAAAATACCAAGTCAATGTGAGCTTTAAGCTACATCGAAACCCCGAAGCGAAGCCGCCGCCTTGCCTTGCCGGGCAGGGCAGGAGGGCGGCGCCCATCTACTATTGTCACCACGAGGGTAGTAAATCAACGATGCACGCCAGGAAAAAAAATCCACCTAGGTCTATTTCTTACGAGGTTCTCATCCACAAAGTCCTCCCAATCATCCGACCCGATGGCGTCTGTGATATTTGGCCGGTCCGATACGACGTGGTAGACCGCCAGATATATGTCAGAACTGAAGGTTTCGAATTCGAACGAGTTCGGAAAGTCGTACTGGTCGTATGTCATGACCATCGGACAACCCGCCATATACGGAGGAACGAAGGCAACGACTTTGCCGTCATGGGGCTGGAAGCCACTATTATCGTGGGGATATTATCTGCCGGAGACGGCATCTCTCTGGCCTCGCCAGACATTTTTCCTCTTCTTCTTTATAGATCAATTCAAGCACATTCGGACCAACCTCTGAGTTCCAAATCTGCGTCGAACCCTTCTTGTTCGCTTCATAGTTCTTATACATATGGCTCAAATCCCACTTTGACTGCGGACTTTCAGTTGTCTGACAGTGTCGCGCAACCGTTACATTTCCAATGATCAGATATGGGACGGATTGTGTTCGCTGAAAGAAATCGGCGTGTGAGGTCTGCTGCCTGGCGCGTACCCAGTTGCCCAAGTGATCGAACCCAAAACAAATGCACAAGGAAAATTTTTTACCTTTAATCTCACTCGCGACCGCCACATCCCAAGACGCAACTCCTTCTATGGAAGCATTCTCAAGGTTATCCGTCGCACAATCCAGCGCCATTATGTCTGCAAGTCAACTCGAAGCAGTCTCTAGACAAGCCGATGCCGCCCGTCGTGAATTTGTGTACTGCCAAGGCGGCCTGCGCGACCCATCGATGATGCATTCCGGAGGCCAGCAAACCGCACTCCGCCACGCTGAGGTGGCAGCCTGTCAATACCTCAGAGGCAGGGGCTTCGAGCGTGCTTCAGTTTCATATTTCGACTTTGAGGTCGACCGCGTACTCTGGAACGTGCTCGTTGGGTCGACGATGGCCTTCCCATTCACTGAGCACCATGTGTACAAGGGTTCCGGAACCGACTGGCGCACCGCGAGCCCGCGCTCGGAGACATACGCGCGCTTCCTCGATGAACGCGATGTTGAGACTGACGAGCTGACTTTGGCGAGAGATAATATTGCCGATAAACGCCTGAGAACGGAGGAGGATATACTCGAAAATATCGAGCTTGATGACACCATCGACCGGTCTGTGTTTACTGCGACGGAGCTGCAGGTCTGGAGACCGATTCCCAAGGCACTCGCAGGCGATAAGGAGACGTTACATTGCATATGGACAACTATCTTTGGCGGGGGACCTTTGTTCAGGGGCCTGAACGCCTTCGAGCTCCCACTGCTCGATATCCACGAGCACCTCATCACGCCGGCAGCCATGGATGGGGCACGCCGTTTCTTCCTTCCTGGAGTGAAGGTGGCGATTGTCAGCGGCGTCAGGGGGGTGCCATGTAGTATGAAGTTGAGGTTGAAGCTGATGGAGAATGACATTTGGGACGACAACGCGGTGAAAGGACTCGCCCAAACATGGCATTGGATGCTGATTTGGTGGTTCGAGACGTGCGAACTGCATTCCCAGGGTGTAACCCCGGGTCCATGGCCAGACGTCACATTGGCTCGGCTGCACAGCCAACATCTCCAAGGCATACGAGACAGTACTGTCCAGGTCCACAAGTCTGCGGTGTCAGTTTGGGACTCCGTTTGGAATGGCTGAACTCAACCAGAAATGAAGATACCTAATTAGGCCACCAGGAAATGGGGTTCAGGCCCAGGACGTAGTACGAATATGATAGCCCGTGACTCCAAAGTGCACTCCGCCATTGCGAAAGTTCGAAGTGACTGTTGATATCTAGTGATTGACATGAAGCGAATAAATTGACCACGGCATTATGTCTCCGGCCTATTATTGTGTATAGGATTGGGAACTGGATATATTGCCTGCCTTAGCGCTGGCGCGCAAGCCTCAAGGTACTGTGACTACGGCAAGAAGGCTTTGTTCATAGCACTGTAGAAAAGCGAGGATGTCATTCACTGAGCTATCACGTCAAGTTCAGCTTCAAAAGGGCGAGTGGCACACGATGGGGCAATCATATTGTTATTACATAAATTCACTACTACCATACTAGCTCCTCTAGAGGGCCCCATGCCCCATAATCCACGCCATGATGATACCGAGGATCAGATGGTACGGCCCTGGCTACTGGTGCAGGGGGGGACTCAGGGCGAACGCTCTCGGCGCGGTGCTCAGGGCTCCAGAGGTCTGCAGGGGGGTTCGGGAGCCTTTCAGTGGGGCGATTCAATTGAGCTTTCGCACCATCCACATATCTCTTGATGTGAGCGGATTTAGATTCGACCCCCAACTGTCGAATCACGTTCAGTTTAAGGCCCTCACCAGAAGTGCTAGCTTGTTCGGCGGCCTCCCTGTTCAGCCGAGCCTTCTCAGCCGCCTTCTGCTGTTTAGCTGCCTTTTCGGCGGCCTCCCTATCAAGCCGAGCCTTCTCAGCTACCTTATGCTGTTCGGCTACCCTTTCAGCCGCCTCCCTATCAAGCCGGGCCTTTTCAAAGGCCTTATGCTGTTCAGCCGCTCGTTCGGCCGCCTCCCTATCAAGCCGGGCCTTTTCAGCGGCTTTCTGCTGTTCGGCTGCCTTTTCGGCCGACTCTTTTTCACGTCGAACCTTTTCGGCCGCCTGCTCGGCCGCCTCATTCCCGCTGCTACGCTCCTCGGCCTCCGTCACCAGAGCCTCGTCTGTAGTCTGATTGGCAGCCCTCAATCGAATCACGCGCCGAGCCCTGCTGGCTAGCACAGCGCTGCGCAGCACTCGCTGGACCTCTTCTAGTGAGCTTGGGGCAGTGCCTCGACTACTGTCATCCTTGACGACGTGGAGGAGCGTCAAAGCCTGGCCACTGATGCTGTTGACACCCGTCTGGGGCGTCACATCCTCCTCCAAAGCCGTGGCAATGACATCCAAGTCGGCCTTGAATAGATAGTATGGCATCTCCTCGAAGCTTTGACCCCAAGTAGACTGCTCTTGTACAGCGGTGTGGTATTTTATTATGGCCCTGAAGAGCACATAATACAGCGAGGGAGCCCGCCCCACGAGAGACCTGTTGGCTGCCTTGCAGAGTTGTACCATGGTCCTCCGCTTCTCCATATCCAGCTCTCCCGCATCAGACCGAATCTCATCGACAAGATTGTCGATGAATCGGTCTGTCGTAGGGTTTTCCAATTCCCAAGTCCTCCTGTCATCGGTCCGTACGATAACTGCGAACTGAAGCACCATAACCAAGGTTTTGACGTGTCCGTTCCTCCAGAGCTCATGAAACATGATTTTCTGGAACGCGTTTGCAAAAACCTCGGTCCAGATGGGGGAATCAGGGCCTCGAACTTTTTTGGATAAAGCTGAGGCAAAACGCAGATGGTTTTCCTCCGAAATGATATCCGTGGGAGGGCAGCGCAGATGCTGGGCACACACTTTCCACAAGCCGCGAATGTGCTTGACAGTGTTGTTGGTGAGCTGCGCGATCTCGATTCGAATTGGGTCACTCTCCCAATCCCGCTCCAGATTCCGCTGATCATCCTCGCTCCAGTTCTCATCTACTGGAACCTTCAGCATCTGGTCCAGTTCTTCTTTGCTCACTTTCCCAAATTTGGGGCTGGCCGTTGATCTTTCATCTAGGCGATCGAAAAAGTTATCAAGATACCTAGAGCCGAAGACTGTATCGGTCAGCTTGTTCTGCATGTCCTCGTCCTCGTTATCATCGCCGGTCTTGCCAGGGCGACGACCACCACGACCTTTGCGTTTGCTGGACGCAAGCGCAGGTCGCTTCGAGGGGCCTGCACCATCCTCGGGATCTGGGTTAGGACGCTTGGTTCCAGGCGCCATTTCTCGTACTTTCTCTCAAAGGTGGAGAGCGATCAAATTGGATTTATCAATCTTCTGCGTCGTGAGAGAAATCGTGAGTTGCAGCCAAATTGTGGTATTTGCACAAGATTTTGCTGCGCGGTGACCCCACTTCCTGCCGATACAAACCCCACAGTGGCCCAAGCTGGCTGAGATACCGCACCCCAGTTCGCCTTCACCCCACATAGCCCAGCTGCAATGGGAACTTTCCACCCCGGTTCCCGTCTCGGACTTCAGCTGCACCAATGATCCTAGTTTTATTTTGCCACCCCACATGACCCAGTTGCGCTGGGACTTCCCACCCCAGTGCACCCTCAGGCTTCACCTAAGATAAACCCCCCAAAGAGCATACCGTCCTCACCTAATCAGAACAGGACCCACTGTACAAATCCCTCACCCTACGCCGCAACAAACTGCCAGAAGCTTTGCACCCCAGATATCTACAATAAGCACCAACAGCATCACTCACCCCACATCGCAAAAAACGGCCACGCCCCAGATGTTCGCAACTCGAAAGCGAAAAAGCAGCTATCTCTTAGTAATCGTATGGTGAGCGCGCACGTATTGGGTGGCTATGCTATTCGGCGTAATGTAAAGCACCTACGCTCTGGGGTGTAAAGCAAGTTCATAGGATTTCTATGGGGTGTGATACTGCCACTGATTACAGTGGTGCGGGGTGGTGTGTGGACTTAGCTTCACGAATTGTTCTTTTTTTCCGGCCAGGTGGTGGGAGCGGCTCTGGGGTGGGATTTCTACACAACGATGTGACCTGTGGGGTGGGTGGCGATAACGCCAGTGCTCGAGGCTGGGGTGCTCGAGGCTGGGCGCCAGCCGCGTGGCTAGTGCAGCCGTTGCGATGTCTTGTCAAGTTGTCGAAGTAAATTTGGTCCACGATTTCTTCCGCAACAAATTCCCTCCGCAAACACAACTCCGTTCTCAACAATGGCGACCCAAAACGCTCTCAACAGTCTACAAGAGATTACGAATCCAGGTTCTGTCCGCTCATCTCTCCAGAAATGGGCACCTCCTTTCGATTTCGGTCCCGGCCAGTCTGTGTCGGGGGTTGAAGCTGCGATTGCAGTAGTGCGGCGTATCCTAAGCATTGCGTGTACTAACCTTCGTGCCGAATATCGGGAAATAGACAACCCTCTTCTGCGCTACGCGTGGTTGGAGTTCCCTCATCCGCCGACAGACATTGTCAAAGCCGAGCAGGAGAAGTTGTGGCGGTCGCTCGGCGAGCACTGCGGCGGATTCTCGTTCGCCCAAATCATCGAGAGCGAAATGATGCTCAAGACCTTATGGGCTCTGCCTTCGCAATTACTCGTCAAGAAGACAATAATATCGAGCCCGGATCTCGGGGAGGCGGAGGGCGAAGACGATAATGTTCGCGGATTGACCCCTCCAGATGTGGCGGCCGAGTCTCTGATGGAGTGGGATGGGGTGCTTGAACTTGGGTACTACATATCTTTCATGCTCGATGGCATGTTGGGTAACGCTCATCAATGTGGTCGGGCCATCTCGGTTCGCATCAATCGACCTGCATTTCTTCGGGTCTCGTTCACGCCGATTCTGGCTTCCCCTAGAAGGACATGGGACGACCTTCTGACGATCAGAATTGGCCCAGTGCCCGATGAACCGGTATCTGGGAAACCGACGAACTTGTACAGCACCCCCGGTGATACTTACCGCCTGTTTGCCGTTGTACGACTTCGGGCCAGGGAGGACACGGAGGATAAAGTACGCCTTTACATGCGAGACGGCGACCTGATTGATGACCGTGCGGGAAGGTCCTGTACAAGCGGGGATTGGGCACTCGGCGAGTCGGGTCATCAATACTATCTGTTTTATGCCCGCGCTCAGCGAAAGCCTCGGCATGGGGTAAAGGAATTCCGGGGGGGCAATGAGTGCCTCGGTATGGACCTCGAGGACCTGTTACGAACCGAAGCAGATTATCTAGCGGACTGGGAGTTACGTGCAGAGGCTTCTGCACGCATTGCGCTAGCACCAGCATCTTCAAGTAAGGCTGCCGGGTCTAAGAAACGGCCACGGGTGGATGAGGACGGTCCGCCTCTGAACGCACCCACTGGTCCCAGGTCTAAGAAGGAGTTACCATTCGGGGGGAAACCTCCTCGGGGCCTCGTCTACCATCATGATGGCGATCAAGTTGGTCCTGCACACCACAGGCTTTCTTCGGATAGCCGCGGCGGTATCGATAACCGTCGCTCGGATAACCGTGAATGGAACGACAACCGTCGGGACGATAATGCCCGACCAGATGACCAGGTTGGGCATGACAAACGCTGGAATGGCTGTGGTTGGGATGACAGCCGCTGGAATAATGGTCGTGGTTGGAGCGGTGGGGGCGGTGGGGGCAGTCGAGGCGGTCAGGGTGGTCATCGGGACGGTGACCGTCAGGATGATAGCCATCTCTCGGATGACCGCGATCAGAAGGATACCCGTCGGGATAATGGCCGTAACCAGGACGACGATCGCCCGGACGGTGCCGGTCATTTAGATGTCGTTAACCAGGTTAATGACGACGGTACCGGTCATTTAGATGTCGTTAACCAGGTTAATGACGATGGTAACGGTCATTCAGATGTTGTCAAACAGGTTAATGACCGCCCGGACGGTAACGGTCCTTCAGATATCGTTAACCAGGGTAATGATGGACCTCGTAGAGGCCGCGGAGGATTCCGCGGCAGCAATGAAGGTGGCGGTAGGGGAAGGGGTGGTAGGGGGAGGGGTAGAGGAAATATGGGTTATTAGAGGTAGTTTACCCCTGAATTTATATTTTGATACCGGCGTAAAGCTACCGCGGCCTTGTTTAGATAACACACGCCACTTTAATGCCGCCAGCTATGCCGTAATATCGCTCTGGGTGTTCACAAGTCACGCAAGCCCAAGCTAGCTTGGCACAAGGCCAGAAAAGCGAAGAGCTAGAAAACATAGCACAAAATGAGAGAAGGTGGCTGGTCCAATCGCCCACGGAGTTCACTTGCTTGTTTTTTTCGAGAGGATAAAAATGAATCACGATGGAAGATAATGGAGTGCGTGCACACTGCTATGTAAGGGACGACATGTTACGATATTATGCGCACACTTGATGACGATTTAGCCAATGATGAACTAACTGGTTATCCTATTCATGAGCCAAAAAAAAAAATACATGTTCAGGGTCCGTCATTTACCCTTCTAATTTGGGTCGTGCCATTTCCAAGCTTTGTGAGTTGGGTGCACCCAAAGCTAGGCTCGTCTTCCAGCCAACTTTCGGCCTCGAGGCATCTACACCCTTTGGCTTCTGGAGCCTCATGACCATAGAGCGTGATCGCAGCACCACAGGTCCACTCTATCGGGTCACGCGCTTGGATGAAATCGCGTAACCTCGAATACTTGTGTGGAAACTTAACGTAGTCAATGATGCGATCACGCAAATAGTTGAAGGCGCGGTCGTCTAGCGTACCGGAGCCGTCCAGGTTCAACTCCTCTACCATTACCGCCATCTCGCGAGCCCAGTTAGTGATCTGGTGCTCGTTGGTCCTCGCCCTTTTGGTCGGGGGCTCGGCTGGCGCCGATTCCACGGCGCTTCTCTTCCCCAACACTCTCTCGATGACACCGAGGTGTTCGGAGCTAGCCCTTGCAGCCTGCTCAACGCCCCGAGCAAAAATGTCATCGGCGTTTTTGCGGTATTTTTCCAGCTCTGTACGAGACTTCTCGTGCTCTTTACGAGACTCGGCCAACTGGGTTTGGTGATCAAACACCCGTGTCTCAAGATCCTGACGAGAATCGGCCAACCGCTTCTCAAGATCTAGGCGAGATTCAGCCAACCGCTTCTCATGATCCTTGCGAATGTCGGCCAACTGTTTCTCATGCTGGCTGACAGAGCGGCCTAGAAACCCCTTCTCTACTTCCATTCTAGTCAGAGCGAGATCTTTGGCGCGTCCGCCTTTCTCTTCTTCGGACAATTTTCTCCGGAGCCCCTCAACCTCCACAATCTTCCCGCTCAGGCTCTGGAGGTCGTTGGCCAGGTCTGCGAAATCTGGCTTCATCTCAGCCCGGGGTTTTCCAGACAAGCCATCGATCTGGGTGGCCAAGCCCCCCAAATTGTCGGAGAACCCTGTTACCACCTCCTTCAGCCCACTGAACTCGGCAGAAGTAGCCTCGGCGGTGGGCATGGTATCCTGCAAGGACTCAACCCCCTCTTTCAGCTCACCAATCCTGGCTGACAAGGCCTCCGTCACTTTGAGCAGACAATCCGGCATCCCGTCCATCTTTGTGGACAGGCTACCTACCCTCTCGGTGCTCTTACCCACCTTGGACTCGATTTCCCGAAGCTGGCCCGACAAAGCTTCATCTGATGCATGAAGCATCTCCTTCATGATGTCGGGCAAGGATTCCTGCAGGACATTGTCTACCTTCTTTGCGGTCTCGCGGAGGACCTTATCAACATTAATTTTGGCGCCCTCTAGGAGCTGGCCAACGACTACGAGAGCACCACGAAGTTGCTCGAGTTGCCCAGGAATGTTGCCTGCCGCTTCTTTAACCAACGAATCGGTGATGACACTCTCTAGACTCTCTAGCTTCTCGACAAGTTTCTGATTGGCCGACTGCGCTGTGTCGGCACGTTGGAGTCCGGCCAATGCGCCTTGGAGAGTCTCTTGCAAGTTGTTCACGGTATTCGACAACTCTGTCATAGAGTTGGCCGACGTCCTTGCGGCATTACCTACCCATGTGACAGTCGTCAGCTTGAGCTCGGTCACTCCAGAGTCCAACTCTCGTCGTAAGGTATCCATTTGGCCAGACAAGCCTGACACGGTATTCTGTACATCTTGTCCCAGACTGCCCATTGCGTTGGACATTTCCTGGAGTCGCTCGTTCAGCAGGGTACCAAGAGACTGCTGCACCTTGCCTAGTACATCCTCCCGTTCTTCAAAAAGCCACTGTTGCTGCAGCAGAGCCTCCTGGTTCCGGCCCAAAACCTGTTGTTGCTGGCTCAGCGTTGCTCTTTCTCGGCCAAGCTCTTGCTGGCCGGTACCTAGCTCCTTCTGATCAGCTTGAAGCCGAGTTTGATCACTCAGCAGCCGAGTACGGCCAGCCTCAAGCTCCGCCTTGCTCTCCTCTAGCGCCTTCTTAACCGCTTCCAAGTCCACTTGGCCAGTCCTGACTTCTTCCTGGTCGGCCGATAGGCGCGTCTTCTCGGCCTCTAGCACCTTTTGGGCTGTTGCCAGCTCAGACTGGCCACTCTCAAGAGCCTTCTGGGCGGCTCTCAGGTTAGACTGATCAGCCGCAAGCGCTTTCTGGGCCGCTGCCAGTTCAGACTGATCAACCTCAAGCGCCTTCTGGGCGGATGACAATTTAGATTGGCCAGTCTCAAGATCTTTCTGGGCGGTTGCTAGGTTCGACTGGTCAGTTCGTAGCTGTAGCTGGCCCGTTCTAACCTGTTCCCGTACAGCCTCTAACTGCTTCCGATCAGCCTCAAGCTTTTCTAGCTTATCTTGAAGCGTCCACTGGCCACTTTCAAGCTCCCTCTGGGCAGCCTCGAGCTTTGTTCCCTTATCTGCTTGAGTCTGGAGACGCTCTTGATGTAGCGTCCTCAACTCGGCCAAATACTTTTTTTCGCTCTCCAAGTTGGACCGGAGTTCCTTGCAGGCGTCGCTCTCCCTGTGAAAGGAGGCTTGGTCTGCTGCAAGTTGTTCCCTGTCGCGTTCAATAACCTCGCGCTGTCCCGCTAACGCGTTTTTATCGGCATCGAACTGTGCTCGCTCCGACTTCAGATTGTCACTTTGAACAGCAAAAGCCGCCTTCTCCTCGTTAAGCAGCTTTTGGGCCTCACTTATTCCATCACGCTCATCCCGCAAAGTTCCCTTCATTAGAATCTCAAATTTTTCGAGAGTAGCGTTGCAGGTTTCCTGTAGCGCCGCAACTGGGAGCTGTGCCGGGGCAGGCAACTCATAGATACTTGCGAGGACCTTGAGTACTCGTTTAAAGGCATCGGGGGCAGATTCCTGCGGAACTGGGCTCGACATTTTGGAATCAGGATTGGTATGTGGGTGGGCTCAGAACGCGTGTGAAAGAAGACTGCAGAAAAAAAAAATATGTGCAGCATACAGCCTTGGAAGCTACACTGCTGACATAAGCGCAATGACGTCCTTGTCGAAGCGAAGCTTCGATGATGCTCCGGGAACCGAGTTCTACGAAGTGAAGGAGCGAGGCAAGCTGAGCTTCTATTTTATGATATCTGAGCCGTGGTTTTTCATTCCGGAACTATCCGTCGAGCGGCCATTGGGCGATGGCATAGCACCTCCAGGCGAAAAATACAGCATCTTTCCAACTAGCCCTGCAGGCCTGATAGGGCCTTGATAATTAGATGTACCGTAAGAAATAGACCTAGGTGGATTTTTTTTCCTGCGTGCATCGTTGATTTACTACCCTAGGTGGTGGATGGGCAGGGCGGCCTGCCCTCCTGCCCTGCCCGGCAAGGCAAGGCAAGGCGGCGGCTTCGCTTCGGGGTTTCGATGTGGCTTAAAGCTCACATTGACTTGGTATTTTATTTCTCTGCCAATATCAGTGTGCCCCAATGTTCTACTTCTTTTTTATGTGAAGATCATCTAAAAATGTGTGGGTCCCCCAAGAATGTCTGGCGACCACCCGAAAATTGACCCGGGAGACGTGTTTGCCATGGAGTGGTCGATCTCATGTTCATTACACCGCTAGAGACCAGCACGGTATGATCACAGTGGTGGAAGCGATCAAATGAACTTTGCAGAAATAAGTGGGCGGAGGATAGAGCAATATTCCAGCTGCTGGCTTTCTGGGGTGTTTGATCTCAGGCAAGCCAGAAGTGATCTGGAGTGAGGGCGATTTTTTCCTTGCTGTTGGTTCCTGGGGTGATTGATCTCAGGCAGTTTGAATGCTGTGGGGTGAGTAATAATGGCGATGCATTTTTTTGCTGTTGGTTTTTTTGGGGTGCTCGATCACAGGTAATTCGAGTGCTTTTTTTTACTGTTGGGTTATTGGGGTGCTTCATCCCGGGCAATTCGAGTACTGTGGGGTGAGTAACAAGGCTCCCTCAAGTTTTGGGGTGCTTATCTAATCGCGGGTAATTCGGCTACGACTATGGGCGAGTGACGATGCTTTTTTGGTTCCGGGTAATTTGAGTGCTGTGGGGTGCTAACCACGTCAGCAATGACGCATATTTTTTAGGGTGCTTGGCTGCCTACTTATCGGGGTGATGTGGGGTGAGGTCCTGAAAGATGCTCACCTCGTCACTAATTACAGGCCGATTTCAGCACTGCACCCCCATCGGCCAGCCACGCAGGGGTAAGGACGGGAAGCAGTCACCCCAAGCAATAAAAAAGAGCTGCGACGTCATACCTCCGGGCCAGCATGGGGCATCACACTCACTGTTTTGCTGTAGCCTCAACGGAAAAAAAAAAAGATGCGACACCGTATGCGACATGGATTGCAATGGTCTTGTCCGAATCTCTGGGTGGCTTCCTTGGTCAAAAACTTACTCTGCGAAAGCCATCAACGCTTTGGAATTGATGCCATCCGCCTTGCGCGAATGCACCAAATCACCTCAGACATTCTGCCGTCGCGGCCGTCCAACATTTTCGCGCCTACTTACACTCCTTTGGCAGCGTTTTCTCGCATCTGGCTGGGGGAGACACTGGCGGAGCGTGACCTGCCCATTGACACAATTGTCTCCCCGCAACAGGTTTGATCTTTGGATTTGCCGTGATTTCTGGTTCGACACGGGGAGTATGACTACCTTTCACTAACCTGTGTCGCGCCTCCAGATACATTTCATGGGTACACTGGCAGACGGTAACCCCCGAACCGTGCGCCAACCCGACGATCACCCCCAACCCCGAGTACGCAAGGCGAGCTTCCAACCACATGCAACCCCGACAACGGATACGATGTCCACCTCACACTCCTCAGGCGGAAATACTGGCGTATTCGGGGAATAATGTTCAAGCCCGGGACTTGAGTGCTGAAAGCGCGAATAGCACGCAAACATACCGTCCATCTTCCGTTACGCCGTTCCAGACCAGCGTAGTCAGAGATGAGACCCGCTCCGGGAAAGTAGGTTCCTCTTAGTCTCAATCGACGTTTGATTTACCGCGACTGACTCTGTTTCGCCGCACAAGCCTCGCTTCGTCAGCATTATCTCTGCCTGAGCAAGAGAGCTACGAGAGCACACGATCCGCCGTTTGAACTCGCAGACTCCGACTCACCGTGCGAATTAGCCTTAGCCCTCGACGCTTTTGAAGTAGCCTCCCTTTTCCTGATGCAGCTGCATCTTGCAGACCTCCAGGAGTGGGGGATCCAGGCACAACAAGGGCAGAGGACGAGAAGGCGACAAGTGGATTTCGTCGCCATCATTGCAACCTAACGACAGGGTCTATCCGACGGAGTCATTCCCCAGAGCTCGACCAGAGCAGACGTCAATCAGATTAGAGAGCACGAGGTAGAGCCGCCACCAGAGACAGATCTCGTGAGCTAGCCAGGGATGGTAACTAGGAAGTAGATGATCCTGGCCAGCGGCTCCCGCCAGGCCGGCGTTGAGGAAACCTTTGTTGGCGACATCGACAAGGCAGAATACTTAGAACCTGAGGGTAGCGAGGGCTATGTGAGGGATAATACTCCAGTGGATGCAAGTAGATTAGTCACTGGATTCGACCTCCGCTCATTGAATACACTGGGCGTGATCATGGAGACAGATATAGGGTACTGGCCCGACGACGCTGGAGGTCTCGCTTTCGAGCTCACCTAAGCATGCACTGCGCACGATGGCCTGTTCAGGACTGCACTTTAACTGGGTAGGAGTAGGAGGAGATGGAGGCCCTTGTGGGCGTCGAGCAAGCTCGCGTAGAGAAAGAGAACCGGGTAGGTCCATGTGCGGGATCCAGCGAAGGTACGGAACTCAGTAGGTAGCTCGTATGTAGTTGAATTGATCTATGAAGAAGAATAAATGTCTTGTGCAGAACACGCCACAGTGGCTTCAGCTCGCGACAGTCTGGCGATCTGGAAATGGATACTTCCATCCATTTCACAGGTTTGTGTTAAATGCTGTCCTGTTCAATATTACTGTGCACACGATGTCCAGCAGAAGCTATCAGCATCAGTCAGCCGAAGTGATCAGGCCGCAGTATGCAGCCGGAGGAGTGTCTACTGGGCGTCCATCATCTCGTGTTTTTAGCTTTTTTTATTTTCTCCCTTTTTAGCCTGGCCGAACTCCCTGATGATTTGACGTCCTAGCAGGCAGTTAGCTCGTATTGTCCTGCTCCAGCATTGTTTGGTAAACAAAGTAAACAAGTTACCCTGAGGGGTATTGTTTCCGTAACAAGCCAGGATGATCAATAATGTTGGAGATCGTCTATCCTTGGCCGTATGTTATCGTCTTAAAAACCAACATCGGCTGGTCGTCTCTGAATTTTAATGGCGGAGCACAATACAGATATATTCTTAGAACGGTTGTCACATTACTTTGTAATCTCTCGATGTTGACTATGTACATTGTTCGTTACCACGTCACCAAAACCCCGTCATCTTCCTCCTCTGAGATATCTGTCTCCCATAAACTAGCAACCCCATCCGATCTGGTGGGGTATGCCGCGTAGTCGACTTCCATCTCCGTTTCTGATTCGGTTGAGCTCTCGGGAGAGCCGACATCGATGTGGACTGCCAGGTCTTCCCTGTATTCATCACTGCCAGTGTACGAGCTGGCCTCCGGGATATATACATCACCGTCTTCTTCCAGACTGACAGGCTCCCCAGTCCCAGTGGAATCCTGGCCTTGGCTCAGCAGTGAGCCCGGCTGACTGCTTAAACTCCCCCAAATCGTATCTCCGATAACCGAGCTCTGGAGGTCGCGGGACCCGCTAGCCTTTGCGAGCGTGAGCTTCCGCAGTGAATCCTCAGTGAGAGGTACGATTTCCGGAGCCGAGCCCACGGACCCGTCCGCTTGTCCATATGCAGAGGCAATCGAGCCCTCTCGGGGGACGCCGAAATACCCGTCGTCGGTGGCGGCAGCTCCTTCTTCGGCAACTTCTTCGACACCAGAAGTCTCCCGGGCAGCCTCTCTGGTTGTCTCCGGGGCGGCCTCATTGCCCGCTTGCGCAGCGGGTTGTCCAGGCACCATAGACATTCCAGCCGCCCTCAGCCGAGTTTCGCGGCGAATCCTTTGAGCCAGTACAGCTTTGCATAACACACGCTGAACTTCGGCCATCGAGCTTGGGGCGACACACCGGCTATCGTCCTTTGTAATATGCGCGAACCTCAGAGCTTGGCTGGCAATGCTGGGAATACCCTCGTAAGGGCTGACATCCTCCTCCAGCGCCTTGGCGATAACATCCAGGTCGGTTTTGAGGAGTAAGTATGGCTTATCGTCAAAACTCTCGACCCAAAGTGACTCGTCGTACTTCTCGAGGGTCTGATACTTAATTATAGACTTAAACAGCACATAATACAACGACGGAGCCCGCCCTGCGAGAGGCTTATTAGCTGCTCTACACAGTAGCGCGATGCTCCTCCGTTTCTTTATGTCCAACTCTTTGGCATCCACCTGAATCTCATCGATGAGGTTGTCCAGAAACCGGTCTGTCGTGGGATTCTCCAGCTCCCACGTCTTCTTGTCACCAGTCCGTACAATTACGGTAAATTGCAGTACCATAGCCAAAACCTTAACATCGCCATTCCTCCAGAGTTCATAAAACATAATATTCATAAACGCAGTTACAAAAGCTTCCGTCCAAACTGGCGAGTCAGGGTGCCTGGCCTTTTTATGAAAGGTTGTATTAATACCCAAACGGTTCTCATCGGAGATAATGTCCGTTGGGGGACAACGCATGCGCTGTACGCAAATCTTCCATAGGATACGCATGACCCGCCCTGCATTATTATTGTTGAGCTGGTTGATCTCTGTCCGAAGTGGATCGCGTTCCCAGTCCGCCTCCAGTTTCTGCTGGTCCTCATCGATCCAGTACGTGCTCACTGGCATCAGCATCCTATCCAATTCTTCCTTGCTCACCCACCCGTGCTTCTCAACTTGGGGCGGATCCCTGAGGCGGCCAGAGAAGTTTTCTAGATACTTTATACCGAATTGTGACTTGGCCAGCCTTTCCTCTTTGGCCAGGGTCATCGCCTTGTCCTTGGGGCGAACATGGCCGCGTCCCGTTGCCTTTTTCGTCTTCACATTGTCGACGCCATCTTCTTCGACACTGTCGGCTTCGTCCGAATTGCTGGGCGCGACAGAGCGTCGCTTTGTGGGCCTGGGACCGCCATCTGGCTGCGAACGCGTGCGGTTGCTTGTTGGGGCGGGCATTTTGTTATCAAAAATTGAAAGGAAGTCGGGTACTAGCGATGCTGGTCAGTTTTTGCGTGTCGTGGTCAATCACGGAGGCTACAAACTGTCAGTGTGTGCAATCCAAAAAAGATTCTTTTTTTGCCTGTGGGTGAGGGGTGCTGGGCTGCCTGCAAATTTGTGATGGGTGGCCGACTCTCGGGGGGGGGGGGGTTTGTAGCAGCATCGGTGCGACTCGGATCATGCTGGGGTGTTATGCGTGCAAACACCTAGAGAGCCTGAGAACCTGGCAGGCTCAGTACTTGCGATAAAGTCTCAATGCTAGCAGTGTTTACATTT